>Ga0209489_100843_pt1 | contig 61141 bp, 29 predicted proteins | sample SiratrowhiteBW_FD_187527 | JGI IMG/M metagenome (GOLD analysis project Ga0209489, IMG submission 187527) | Root nodule microbial communities of legume samples collected from California, USA - Siratro white BW (SPAdes) (version 2) | ecosystem: Host-associated > Plants > Roots > Nodule | place... | reverse complement strand
ATGCAATTATTTTTTTTTTTTTTTTTCATTCACCTAACTCTGTAATCAACATTCTTTCTATAACATTATTTTCATTCAAATTATAAACTATATAGACCTCAAGTATAGAAAATAATAATAAATTTATTAAAGTTATAAATTAATATAAAATTAAATTTTAAATCATTAATACAAGATATCACGATAAAAAAGCGTTGACACACAAACTTGATGACACATTTGTTTTTGCTAGTTAATATATTATTATTATTTATAACTATATATCTGCATCAATATTTCAATATATAAATATATAAAGGGAAACTTTATATATTTTACTTTCTAATATATATATATATATATATATATATAAACATTTTGTTTTTTTGTTTTATCTTATCTCCTCTCAAATAACTATCCAAACTGATTCTCTCCTTGTTCTTAAGTTTCATTATTTTCTGACTTCCATATTCTCTTTTCTCTCCTATTCTCTCTTTTTTTTTTTCCTCTAACTACTTACTTTGAACTCCTTTAGTTTTAAATTTAAATTTCTTAATATAATAAATTTAAATAAAACAACCTGAAGCTAAATAAGTTATATAAATAAACATGTATTAAAAATATAGAATTAATATATATGATAGCAAAAATTATTATTATTATTATTATTAAATTTTAACTCAATAATTAGGTCTGTGTTTTCCGCTGGTGTATATAAAACTCTAAATCCCTCTGAAATTTGGGAACGGGACGATCGTCACTCAACCATGCTGCCCATTAGATGGAAATAGATCTGAATTCACTAACATACCATAACATCATTACTGCCTATTAGATCTAAATCACAGTATTGACCTGATTTTGAACATAAAGGGATTAAATTATAAGTTTGTCATTCTCTTATATATTATTCATATGAGGAAAGTTAAATTTCATATTTATAAATTAATTACATTTATTTGGAGAAGATTTGTCAAAAATACGTAAACTAATAGCTGAGTTTAATAACAACGAATAAAAATAAAAAAAAAAAAAAAAAAGTGTCCTGCTTTATTAAGTTGTTTTAAAAATGAGCCTCTCTTAATGACATAAAAGGTGTGGTGTGGAATCTAAAGTCACCAACTCATGATTCACAAGGATTCCAAATGTGGGGCACTTTGCCCTAAGAAATTAAGAAAAATAGGAAAGAGTAATTAGAGAGGGAATTAGAATAATATAATACTTATTCCGTAGGCAAAGCTTTCCGCATTATGGCTTCCCGGACTGCTGAAAGCCACATAGATATACAAACACATACATCCATAACGCTAAACTTCAAAGGCGACATTAATTCTTCACCGCAATCACGAAAGTGACCCTTCAATAATTTTATTTTAAGGACGTGTCACCAAGATATTAGCCATTACAACCAAACAGATTTTATATTTCAAAATAACCTAGTCCACTTCTCCACTTTTCTCTCAAAAACTACTTTTATCCCTCACCTTTTGTGTCTTTTTTTTTCTTTTAATTTTCTTCCATCATCTTTATAATTACTTTTTTTTACATTATATTTCCTTTCAAATCTCCACTAATATGCATTATATATTAGATACGGATTATTAGCAAACTCATAAGCATGATATCTCAAAATTTTCAACTTATAACCAACTAATTATTATTTCGAGTACCACTATACTTAATTTTCTAAAGTGATGAGCTTAATTTTGTGATAAAATAACATTATTAAAATAATAAAATTTTACTAAATATAATAAAAGTATCAACTAATAATATCTAAAATAAATAAATTAAAATCTCATTATTAAAATATAAAAATATTATATATATATATATATATATATATATATATATATATATTGTATGATATGAGTTTTATTTAAAGACAAATTTTAAATACATAAAGAATAAAAAACCTATAAATGATTCATAGTTATTAATTCTTTATTTCATTCATAATTTTATTTCTTTAAATCTTTTTTTTTCCTTTTAACTTTAACTTTTTGGGATTTAGATAATAATTAAGACTTGATGGATATGACGAGTTTATTATTTTTTATAGATGATTGATGAGGGATATTTGTGATGATATTAAGTTTCAAAAATTTATATATTAGTTATATTATTAAGAAAATGAGATATTTTATGTTTTCACTGTTAATATGATGAGTGCATGAACTACTCTAAATGTAGTATTTTAACTTTTGTTTTCTATAGAAGTTGGAAGCATAGTAGGAGGGTGCCCAAATTTCTGTTAGAGTCGGTGGTATACATGAGGTTTACTTGATGGTCTTCTTAAAATCGATTTGTAGCTCCTATAATAAGAAATATAGGATATAGGATTTGGATTGGAGCTGGAATATAGGCTATTGTTGGGTCAAACACGGGAAATGATTTTATCTAGACTCTTAAAATATCAGAAAATTACACAGGCCTTGCTTGACCAAGATACACAAGAATGAAGCCACGTAGATAATTCATCATCCAACTTATACACCTCTTACTAACCTTTTTATATCTCATCCCGTCTCATAATCTTTTAATTCATCAGTTAACTTTATTTCATTTTATTTAAATAGATATTAAATTATTATTTTTTATTTAGTAGTATATCATATACTTATAAAAGACCAATACATTGTTGGTTCTATGTTTTAGCATGAAAGTTCGTTACTAGTTGTTTTTTTAAATATCTTTTTTGATCAACTGTTTACTTCTAAAAATATGATATTTGTTTATTCTATAATACGGTTTTTAACTTTTATTCATTCAAGACATTAAATTTATATACGTTAAACCTATAAAAGTCTTTAATGTTTATAAAAAAAACATAAATATAATGAATATCGTCTTCGGAGTAACTTTTACAAACTATTGAAAAATACTATAAATATTATATCTTTTAGTTTTTAAATTACACATGGAACTTTATGAATCTTTCAAAAATAAAACAACAAACAAATATTTAATTTATACAAGCCTTACTACAACATTTTATATTAAGAGATAGAGATATTAAAATAAATTTAGTTTGAGGGACTAATTAATTTCATAAAATAGTAATTATATTTAAAAAATATTATTTTATTAAATTATATAAGTGTACTAAATTTTATATATCAATTTTTTATATCTAAAATTTAAAATAATTTCATGTTGATTTAAATTTAATTTTTTAAAGCATATCAAAGTTGTCCATTAACCTAATATAAAGTGAAATCTTATCTATAATTTCATATAAATTAGAATACAGATTGGATTAATAAAAAAATATTAAATTTATTAACTTACATACCAATTAGATTACAATTTTAATTAATTTTTTTAAAATAGATCAAAATGATCTTCTGATATGATACAGGGTGAGATTTTACACTGAATACCCAAAAACTACTATATTCACCTAATATGCATACATGTTTACAATTTTAAACAAATTAATTTTCTCTCCTTAGGGATTTATTTATATAATTAAAATTTAAAATAAAAAAATATATAATATAATATTTTTATATCAACGCTAATTCGTCTCTAACTTAATTAGATACCAATTTAAAATCTAATGACATCGGTTATTAAAATTTTGGTATCTAATGTTACATATCAATTATTTGACTTAATTGGTCACTAAATTCAATCATTACTTATATTTTGTAATTATTTAGCTACCAAAATTTAATTTAGTGACTATTTTGATCACAATAAGAAACCATTTCATTTGGTAGCTAAATATTAGTCTCTAAATAGCTTTTTTTTTTATAAAATATATATATATATATATATATATATATATATATATATATGATTATATAACAAAGGTTGTCATTAATGTTTATTAATAACTTATAGAATATCCATACAAATCTTATAAAAATTATCACTTTTATCATTTAAGCATATTTAGACTCCATAATGTAAGTTTAAAAAATTTAAAATTCAGAATTCATGACATTTTATAGATAGTAAACTCTCCTTTAGGTTCTTATTATGTCAAGTTTTAATATATATTATTTAAACATTTATTATAGGTTCCAATATTTAATACATAAATTCAAGCAACCACTTATATTTTATTTCTAATTTATGACATCAATTTATGCATTAGATATATTATTTTTAACTACATTTTAACATAATTTACTTGAATAAAGATAAACAAATGAATTAAATATATAATTCAATATTTTCTATACATTTATATATAATATTCACACTCATTCAATTAAATAAATTTACTTTTAAAAGTAAAAGAGTTTTTTCTTAGAAATTTTAGTTTGAGTAAAAATTTATTCACTTGAGTAAAAATGAACTTTGAAAGTAAAGACGATTTTTGCTTTACTTTTACTTAATTAAAAATTTTGTTACTTAAACAAAAATTAATTCAAGACCAATCTTAATTTTGTCCAAGTGAAGAAAATCCTATTTATATGAAATTTTCACTAAGAATGAAAACTTCACTCAGTTCTATTTTCACTTGAACGAAAAGATGTCGCTGGAGAAGAAATATAAGTTAAAATACTTATGTAGCAAAACCAAAATAATATCGAAAATTTTTAACACTTTAATTATAACATATGCAACATTTTAAAAGAAATCAAAATGATTAAATACAACTACAACTCAAGTAATCACACTTCACTCGTTCAAACTCAATTTAGATCATTTAAACTCAATAAAATATTTATTTTAAGTTAATACCTATTTCACTTTGAAAAAACTAACTTATATAATTCATGTTGAAAACTTAAAACATACTTTTAATGCAATATCTTAATATGTATAACTTTTCCACCACCCCCGATAATAATAATTCAAAATACTCAAAATCAACTATTTGAAACTCATAATTTCACCTTTTTTTTTAACTCAAAAATAATATTCTTACTCCAACACGTAACATTATTTCTTATAAGATACAATCAAAGGATATATTAAACTTTCAAAACTAATTCAAAGGCAGAACAACACACAATAATTTAATATTTTAGATTATTTCAAAGTGTAAAACTTTTATGTGAACCATAATAACTATTATACAAAATTCTCACAACTAAACTAATCCCTACTCTAAATCAAAACATTATTAAGGATAAGTCTTATTTTTAAGACAAGAAGCTCAAATATGCTAATAAAAACTTATTTTCAAATCGAAGTGATATTTTTTATTTTCTACTAGCTTCAATAAGACAAACTTAAATTTTGAAAAGGATGTAGAATTAACTTAAAATCTTAAAAAATAGAGAAAATTTGATTTTAGAAAAATAATAATTTTTGTAAAATAAAATTTAAATACTTAAATATTTTATTTATAAATTTTTAAGTTAACTAATAAAATGTTCATAATTTATTTTATTTAAAATACCTCTCTCAAACTTTTAAAAATTACTTTCAAATTTTATGGCATCTTTAAAAAAAACAAAACTATTAAAATTGAAGTTTTTAAGTTTACAAGTAAAAATATTTTCTATTAATATTTATAGATAAAATTCATATATATATATATATTTATATATGATAAAAAAATGTATAATATATATAACTCTTTGCTTTAAATAAAAATTAAAAAATCAATCTCAAAGTTTATTTTAAATCTCACTCATCGTTGTACATCTTGCAATACTTATCTTGTGCCATATTTTGTATTGAAGCCCACTTAATAACGAATCAGCCCTTAACTAAAATAAGCACAATTAATTAATCTTTAACGTAATAGAATCTCTGGTAACAAGTTGTTTGATGTTGATCCTAAAGAGAGAGAGAATTTGCTTGAGTGAAAATGATCTCTATGAGTTGTCTGAGAATCTTATTTCAACAAATCTCAGCAATAAGAATTATTCCCTTTCATTTTCAAAGAAACCAAAAACCACCCATCTGTCTAGCTTGCATAACCATGCCCAAGGTTTAACAACAGTTCTTATTTTGTTTAAATTTTCGAGATGCTTCCGTCAATTCATCCACCAATGATACGGGATCAATTTTCTTTTCACGGTAACAACTTGGACTTCGGATGACGCGGTGCAATATGATTAAAACCTTTTCTTTTTAAATCTCAAAATTCTAAATACTTGCTACTCTAATTTCTTTTACACTTTTGCACAAAATTTGTAGGACTGCCACGTGGAACATGGAGAGGAAGCCTCTCCAAACTTTAATGAAAGGTTCGGTTAGGCGACACCTCACAGAGATCGGACTGCAACTCGATGGAATTCTCCAATTTGTGTTTAGTTCTAAAGAACCCATTAGGAAATATATATTAAATATCTTGCATATAAGAAATTTACTTTATTATTAAATACATTGTTTTCCTTCTATAGCTCCCCAAAATGGTATATGTTTGGTCTTAGGAAATAGTCAATTGATCCTTAATTTTGTAGGACACCATCACATGAATTTTCCAATTAACAAAAATCTCAAAATATGAATCTACAGTTACGTTTAATGTAAAGTTTAAAAAATATATGACTGAAAATAATAATAATAATAATAATATTAAAATATATTTAAAAATAAAATAACAGTAAATATCTAAGTTTAAAAAATTGCTTAACATGTAAAAGTCATTTAACATTTTGAAATTTGGAGTAAGAGCAGATGGGCTTGCAGTTTTAGTAACAAATTGTGGGTCCTACTGAACTTCTAGAAAATTTGCAATTCCCTCCGAGTCATTAAATAGAAGACTTTGATGAGCAGGTGACTACTGTATAAGCAAAGCAGATAGATTTCATCAGATCGATCAGTTCAGCTGCTAGATACACACCAACATTCCTTTCTTGCTACCTCTTCCTCTCCACAACCTTTCCTCTTCTTCATCTCAGTCACGCACTGCCAAAGCGGATTTACTTATCTTATAACCCTGCTCATCCTCACTCTTCAAGTTTATTTATTTACATATTGTAAGGTCAGGGAGTCTCGTCTTCATCCCCATTCCCCCTCGTGTCTTCTGTGTCTGCTTGCATGTTAAGTTAATTTATTTCTCACCATTATTTAATATATGCATTTATTTATCAATTATCGACTTGTGAACGAGCTAAGATCCAACACACTTCCCAATAAATTAAACCTCATTTTCATCTCAAAGATACACTCTTTACCAGAGTTTTAAACCACCCTTTTCCAGAAAGAAGACCTAGTTTAGTGCAACACATCACTTTCTCCGGATCAGCACAACATAGAGTGACAGACTTCAGAAACTCAACTCTGTTGTTTCTTTAAGATAGAAAAAGAATACTAGACACTAAGACACTTCTGGGTTAAACCTCGGGTGATTTAACTCACAACATACTTAATGTTTGCTTCCACTTCTAGCTCCTTGGCATTGAATATTAATTTCGGTTGCTATAAGCTAAGATATTTATTGTATGCTTTCTTAATATTATCGGTAGATACAGTATTGAGTAAGTGGTGTTAATAAAGCTATAAATAAATTGTATACAGGAACAGTGGTGATAGGGGAGTTAAGTTAGTGGAAGGAAGATGGAATATGGAGCCTTGGTGCACAATGGTGCGTGTGGGAGCTTCTCAGATATTTTCGCCCCAGAAACAGACTTTACGGATGAGCTATTTGTAGAAGGATGCTGGGTTGAAACAAGGGTTGGATGTGGAGGATCGTACCTTAATTGTGGCACGGAGGCTTCAAAGTCAAACAGGAGCATGGAATCAAATGGGGCACAAATAATATTTGAGGAAGAATCAGAGACGGAAAGTTTGATGGTGGGGAAGAGATGGTGGATTGGACCAAGGGCGAATCCGGGGCCATCTTCCTCTGTGAAGGAAAGATTAGTGGTTGCGGTTGGGTACTTGAAGGAATACGCCAAGAGCTCCAATATGGTGATTCAGGTATGGGTGCCCGCACGGAGAGGATGTGCAGTAGGGATTCATCAGGATAACCCATACACCCTTGACTATACTAATATTACTAATAATAACAATGGGGATGCAACAAGAGCCTTTCAGTTTCAGGAGGAGTGGCTTTCTGATCAGTGGACTCCCAACATTCGCTTCCTCAGAAGTCACAACTACCACCGCGTTCAGCAGTACGATCTACGTGCTGGATCTCTGGCCCTTCCCGTTTTTCAGAGAGGCAGTGGAATTTGTCTCGGTGTTGTCGAGATTCTCATGCCCAACAACGTCAACCCGGACCTTAACAACCTTCAGGTTATTATTATTTTATGTTCGCTTTCTGTCCCGACACAACAAAGTAATTAACATTAAAATTGAGCAGTTAATGATTAAGATTGTTCAATAGGGTGTTGATTTTAGGAGCTCTTCTCTACAGAACTTCATTCCACCAGCCATGACCGTGAAGGTACGTGAGTAAGTAATTAGCGTTAATTGGGATACGTGAATATTAGAGAGTATATTGATTTGATTGTGATTTTATATATGTATATATCAGGGTTTTGACGAGTTATACCAAAGTGCATTAAATGAGATAGTAGAAGTTTTGACGTGTGTGTGCAAGGCGCATGACTTGCCTTTAGCTTTGACATGGGCTCCCTGCATCCAACAAGGAAAGAGTGGATGCGGGCATTCAAACGAGGAGAATTATGTGTCAACTGTGGATGCAGCAAGCTTTGTGGCAGATGTAGATGTATTGGGATTCCTGGAAGCGTGCTCCGAGTACCACCTTTTGGGGGGGCAAGGAGTGGTTGGAACAGCTTTCACAACCGCCAAGCCTTGCTTTGCAAATGACATAAATGCTTTCACCAAGGCTGAATATCCTCTGGCACACCATGCAAACATGTTCGGCTTGCATGCTGCTGTGGCCATTCCTCTCCGGAGTGTCTCCGCTGATTTTGTCTTGGAGTTTTTCCTGCCAAAGGATTGCCATGACACCCAAGACCAGAAGCAGATGCTCAACTCCTTGTCTATGCTAGTGCAGCAAGCTTGCCGGAGTTTGCACGTTGTAATGGATAAGGAGGAGGAGGAGGAATTGTTGGTGCATCATCATCATCATCATGATAGCAAAGAAATGGAATCATCATCCTGGATTGCACATATGATGGAGGCCCAACAGAAGGGGAAAGGTGTTTCGGTGTCTCTGGAATACCTCCAAGAGCCAAAACAAGAGTTCAAAGTGACAACCAACTGCAATGAACAGGTATTCTCGGAATTGGAAGGAACAGGCAGTGTTGGTGTAGGTGGTCGCCGCGGTGGCAGGAAATCAGGCGACAAGAGGCGAACCAAGGCAGAGAAGACCATCAGCTTGCCGGTTCTTAGACAATACTTTGCAGGAAGCCTAAAAGACGCTGCCAAGAGCATTGGGGGTACGTAGGAGATAGATACACATACATTCATGTTATCATTATACTACTACAGTATTATTAACTATAAGTTAATTCTCTTCTTCTGATTGCAGTATGTCCTACCACTCTAAAAAGAATATGCAGACAACACGGGATTACAAGGTGGCCTTCAAGGAAAATCAAGAAGGTAGGCCACTCCTTAAGGAAACTTCAACTTGTGATCGACTCCGTCCAGGGTGCCGAAGGTGCCATTCAAATTGGGTCCTTCTATACCAGTTTTCCAGAGTTGAGCTCTGCCAGTGGTGTTTCAGAATCATCCAAGATCAACAACGATAATTCTAAGTTTTATTCCGAAAATGGGTTGTTTAGTAACCAAGGAGTTACCACCACTACTTCCACTTCTCCTTTCAAATCCCCAACTTCGTCTTGCAGTCAGACTTTTAACCCCAGTTCAAACCAATCAACCACTATCAATAATAACAATGGTGACATTATTCTGATGTCAGAGAACCAATCACAAATTGGCGCATCAATCCAAGTCCAAGGGGAAACAAGGCATTTCACCCACCATCCTCCCATTCCCATTCCCATTCCCATTCAAAGCCTGGATGCTCTACCTCCCCTGCCCCAAACTAGCAGTGTCTGGAACACGGGCAGTGGTACTTTTAGGGTGAAAGCTACTTTTGGAGATGAAAAAATCCGTTTTAGCTTGCAACCAAATTGGGGATTCAGAGATTTGCAGATGGAGATTGCAAGACGTTTCAATCTGAACGACATCAGCAATATTCAGCTCAAGTATTTGGACGATGCTCAAGAGTGGGTTCTTTTAACATGCGATGCAGATCTTGAGGAGTGTAAAGACATAAATAGATCATCTCAGAGCCGCACACTTAGACTATTCCTCTTTCATGCTTCGCCACTAAATCATTCCACAAATGCATTTGGTGGCACCAGCCCCACTTAACACCTTTTTTTCTCCTTTTATTTATGCTTAAAAGTTTACCATTTTTCACAACTTTCTTCCTTTAATTTCTTATAAAAAAAGTATTATTTTAACGTACATTATTTATAAAATATTATATAACAAAAGCTTTTGATTTAGAAAAATCTATATTAAAATGGTGTCTTTATTAATAAAAATTTTCCGATATTGCTAATGGCAGATCCCATTATCAGGATTCCCAGGTTAAAACAATTTGTCTGCAACTTCTCTCCGTATGCTCCCACAGTAAATAATTAAAATAGTAATTAAATACTATCTTAATATGATATGATGAGGCTCGAGAAAACCATTCATTACAATTTAGAACTGCTAATTAAAGGCTAATTTTGAGATTTGAAAAAAAGATATATCCACTTTCAAAATTGCATATATTTCTATAAATAAAAATTATTTCAACTTACTCTCTAACAATATTTATATTAGAGCTAGCTTAGTAGTTGGCGTCATTCACGGGACATATTTAAATATTTTATGTATTTAATAAATATATACACTACAGAAATTAATTAATATGCCTTGTAAAAATCAAAATATTGAAATTAAAATAAAAAATTATGTCTTTTACTATCATGTTATATGGAATTAAACCTTTCAACGGATAAATAAATAAATAAATAAATATATATATATATATATATATATATATATATATCATATAAATCAACTCAAGATGATAAGACATGCTTATAAGCAGTATATTTAATTTTTAATTTTCTTTTTGTCATTTTTACTTCAATGAAAACTCTTGTAAGACTCGATTATTAATATTTTATTTTATTATAATATTTTTAAGGGAAAAATTAATTATTTTTTTTAGAGTAGTGTGCAAAATCTTATTTTTTAATATATTTTTTTTATAGATCCATCTCATGTAGAATATAGAATATCTTGCAATCTTTATTTCAGTAGTGATATCACTTTATGGTCTAAAGTAATTTTTTGTAAGTCTCATAATGAATTATTTTGTAGCTGGAGAGAATTTAAAATGTGTTTGTTTTTTTAAATATATTGAAAGTTCTTGTAGAAGAACTTGTGACGTACAAAAAATATTGTTATAATAATAATGATAATAATTTTATTATCATTATTATTTCTACAATTTTTCATATAAAATAATAATTTTTATTTTTTAAATTTGATCCAAGTTTTTCGTATCATAATATTCTTTAACAAGTTGATTCTAGAAATTTTACACTTAGATCTGTCCATATTATTAGTTTACTATTGAGTTCGAAAAATTTATTCTCCTTAACAATAATTGGATTAGAAAAATACCGATTATAAAATATTTAGGTTCTGTTATAGACATTTCGATAAGAAACTAAAATTATAACATTTATCTTAAACTTAAGTAAACACACATTTACATCACTTATTTATATATTCATTCTACAATATCTTTTTTCAAATAGTAATGTTGTTTTATTTTACATAAGAGGAAACAAGTTTATCAGGAGTTGGTGTGCAAAGCGGATGCCATGTAGAATGTGATAACAACGGGTCCGTTTAGTACTAAGGGAAGACTGAAAACTGTTTTTTCCTGGACCTCCAAGCCTTAAGGTATATCTCTAAAATTTTTTAAAATTTCTTGCTCTTTCTGTAATTATTGTTTTATCACTATTTTAATTAAATGAATGTAACATTGAAATTAGGAGGTGGGTGGGTAAAAGGTTGGTGGAGATAGTTGCGGCGGTGTGTATTATAAGAAGTGGTGGACGAGTGCGAGAGTAACGCTGCGATGAAGCAGTGGGGACTAAGTGTTGTTTGAGATAAGTTGGAGTGTGTTTAATTTGTATCCTGAATGAGTTACAAATTATTTTAGAATGTATTTTAGGAGGTGAGAATGTGTTACATAATAATAAATTTTAGAACTTGATTGAGTTTCACAACTGAACTTTCTGTGAGTCAGTGTTCCGAAATTAATAAATTTTTCGCTTGTATTATTGTTGTGGATATTTTGTAATTTAAAGAATCTGTTCTAGAATGACCTGTTCTAGAAATTAATATATATTTCGGAATAAATCGTTCAAAAACAAATTTTTTGAATTATTATTAACATCTTATTCCGAAACAATAATTTCCAAAATCAGAGGTGCAGGAGGATTTTCGTTTCTATACTATTTTTCTAAGGATAGTTTGGATAATTTTGAAAATTTTGGATGTCTAAAGAAAGACTTAGAGATGCAGGAAGAAGCAGAAGGGGATATCTAGATTCAGGAATAATTGAATGCTGAATAGCCCACTTCTCAGAACGTGATTGAGCTGTCGACGCCCGAGAAGTATGCACAAATGACTATTGTGAATTATTAGGATTGTTTGGGGCATCATAAGTTCAGTGATATTTTAATGTATATACATGTTGTTTATACATATAAGTAAAAACAAAATAGGGAAGTAAAAATCAAAATAGAGAATTGAGACATATATTATAGAAAAATCATATAATATCATAAGAACATTTAAATTCAATATTTTTTAAAAAAATCTAGATTCTAAAATTAGTAACCGATTAAGATAAATGAGTTTAATCATGATCAAAATAATATAAGATGATCTTATTTTGAATAATAATCACTCATTTAAACTCTAAGGTTGAACTTCTATATACCGATGTCTCCAAATCAATTTGTACATGTATAAGCTAATAAAATATAACAAAAACAATTTAAATGAGTGGTCCGATAAAAAGAATATAATTAAGTGAAAGAATGATCACTCAAAATATTATCCATTTAAATAGTGTTCAATAATAAATAGAAATAAAAGAATGAATGAGATTAAAGTCACCTCATTAAGAAATTTTTTTAGAAAAAGTAATATTTTATCTCCTTTCTCTAAATTTGAGAATTTGAAGTCTTTATTTTTTCTCTTTATCATTTTTTCTTTACTATTGTCTCACTAATTGGATGTAGTCCATGTTACCTTCCCATATTCATAGTAAATTTTGTATCATTATCTTTAATTTTCTTTGAACTATCTTAGTTTGAATTTAATTATATTATAATTATTAGTTTTTATAATTTATTTAGTAAAAGAAGAGGTGGTATGGTGAGATAAGGAGGTTCGTAAAAGATAAAAAAAAAGTAATTATTGCATAATTAGACTTAAGTCTCATCCGTAACACTTTACACCGTAAATTGCTAAGAGCTAAGTGATCAGCATAAAACATACATATCCATCTTATTGTAAGTTGAAAACTCAACTCATTATAATTGAAATTCATCTTAGACTGATTGTATTTTAGTTAAGATATTCTTCATTATTTATAATGATTCAAAATTTGAACCAGGATAAGAATAATACTGATTGCGATATGTTGACGGTTCAGAATAATATCTGAGACGTTCTTTAAGAATATTATTCTAAATTTTCAGAATATTGAAAATTTTCTATAAATTTATATTTTACTTTAAAATAAAAATTATGACCGAAATAATAATATTATATTTATAAATTTAAAAATGTTGCATAACTCATCATTTCTATATTAGAGATCTTATATTCTATATTATAAGGCTAACTTGTTATAAATAATATATCTTTTTCTGTTACAAAATTTCTTGATATTTGAAATAGGGGTTAAATTAATATTTTAAATTTTATTAATTTTAATTATTTAAAAGATATTACAAGTTCTTCTTGAATATTAACTTTTTAAGTTGTTATGAAGACTTTTAGGAAACTAAGCATAGTTCAAGATTAAATAATGAAAATAAAATTCAAATATATTAATATTAGCATTTTTCAGTATTTGAATATAAATTAATTAGGTCTGGAAAAGTCAAAATTTATTTTTTCACTGTTTAATATATATTTTATGTTTATATTTTAATTAAATACAATGAACGATGCTAATTAATATTAAATGAATATAAAAGATCTTAAAATTAGTGGAATGAAATATAAGTGGGCTTTAGTAGGTCTGATTTGCTTAATTTTAGGACTAATGCATGCAAACTTGAAACATGTCTCCTTGAATCTATCTTATATATTTGAAACTATCTTATATATAAATTAAATGAAATTTTCTCTAGTTTTAAAACAAGACGAAGGTGGGTAAATGGATGCCCGCTGTATAAACTTATAGAACCCCTTAATCGTATCTATTTTAACGCTTTTCAATTTGTGTATTTGCTTTTATTTTAATTTCAACTTATTTGCATGTCTAAACATTTGTCAGTAATATAATAAAGTCTTGACCAAGGCCCCCAATTTTGTTTTACATGTATATAAATTAATATGTAAATAAAATATTTAATTTTGTTATATTTTGTATATTTGACATTTGTAAAAGTTTTGTACGTCTATATAAAATTTTGATACACTCAGATCCGTCACTTAATAATTTTTTTTATTATTATTAGTATTATTATATAAGATGAAACTTTTTCTTTTTTATTGTACAAAATACTATAATCACTGATAATAAGTATTTTTTATAATTTTATATTAAATATTTTGTTTAAACCACCATGCTATTTGGAATACTTATTTTATTATCTTAAACTTGGCTTCAAACTATCGAATTTATTATTTTATGTTGAGAATTTGTTTAACTATTATATTAATTAACATAGTGAAACGATCATGTTTACTTAAAACCATCCTATCGACTTTCAACTAATTCTTTTAGCTTTCTTTCCAATTAAATTTTGCCATAAATAGTAAATTTTCATGACCAAATTGACTGATTTCTCGAAACTAACTGATTACTGCAAATTTCTCAAATCGTATTAATTAGCAATTATCAACATCAAGAACTAAATTTGATTTATTATAACGTCATGGATTAAATTTATGAGGAAAGCATATTTCAGGACGATCAAAATGTTTAGCTAACCGCACTTGAGTTTTTTTAAAAAGAAACAGCTATATTACGTTCTAGTTAGGTACCATTCTCAAAAGGAACAATCTGCTAGTGTAGGGCAAAAAAATCACAATTCACTAAGGTTGCAAACTCGAAGGTATGGATTATCCAACGTAACATATCTGGACCAGTACGATTTATATTTGGAAACAGCAAGATTCAACCATGGTTTGTAGTTTCCATTGTAGTGAATGACAGCAGCATTGTCTATCTCTGTTAGGTTCAGAGCCGGGTCATAGCCAAGTCCCAAAACATGCCAGCCTCGATCTAACGGATAGGTCAGATTATAAAAGGTGATTAGTCCGGGGGGTAAGGTTCCAAGCTTCCAGAGGGTTCTATCCTCATTCTGCAAACGATTAATTCTACATCAGAAAACAAGAAACATTTATCTATCTACATTTACAAAACAGTAAACATTATGGCTTTCCGGTATTTGAAATAGACACCGGAACAAGAAAACAAACATTGGCATGAATGACGCACACGTAGGAACCTTCAGGCAACTTATTTCATAAAACGATTTTCAGATAAACATGTATGAATAACCTTAGAAGAAGGAATAAGATTAGTGAAATTTACCATATCCTGCCACCGATGATAGATACCAGTGATGTTTCGTTTCTTCCACTCCTTCAAGTCAAAAATATTCATGCCAAATGCCCAGCCACACGCCTCAGGACTGAAATTATTGGAAATCAGTGGATTACTAAAGTTTAGGTATTTATCAAACCTATGGAAGCTCTCCTTGCACGTCTCCACAGCACCATTCACCATACCTTTCAAATCAATTGACCAAAGAGGTGTCAAATCCCTCTGCACTACAATGTCATCATCCAAAAAGAGAATTCTGTTTAATTTTGGATAGACTTCAGGAAGGTAGAACCTTAAGTGATTTAACATTGACAAGTATTTAGGATTTCTATATTTTAGATTGTCAGAACCAACAGATAGGGAGGAAGGATGATTAGCTTTAAAGTAATATTCCTTGATTCTTGCTGATTCAAGTTGACGTAGAACAGAACAATACGAGGAATTCAACCACTTGAAATCATCAATGTTCTGAACTTCAATGGTTGCTTTAGAAGGAGGGTTGGTGAGAAACCACATTCTCATTGCTGCAAAATTCAATTTATCCGTCACTATATGGAACACATGCTTCTCAGGTTCCTTGGCATTTTGCACAGTAGAGTTAACAACCACAGATGTAGCCAGCACATTATCAGAAAATATAGCATAATGGTATAGAGATGGATCTTCAATCTTTTCTTTGTCAAGATTTCCTTTCTTATGATATCCCTGCAGGTAATAATCAGCTGCAAGTTGCAGGGGAAGACAATGCAATGGTCTGGGCACAGTTTTTGCAGCCAGTTGAATCAAGAATGCACTCCTTTTCTTCTGTATATTCACTCTATCTTCGGTTGATTGAAGCATCGCCCTTAACTTCCTTGCCACCAAAAGGCAGTCATAAAGTTGGTCCTTTGCTATGGAAAGAACATGACCCATAGCTTTTGCTCGATCAAGTGCTCTAGCAAATGCAATAAATTGTAACCTTGCATGAAAATTGGAAAAACCTAATAAGCTAGAGAAACAAGACCAAGGAAATACATAAATACCCAAGGTGAAGCTCTGTATCAGAACTGGCTTCTCCTATAGCTCGTTGACTATCACTGGAGTGCTTGACAAGAGCTTCGTATAGAACCGTTTTGTTCTTAGACTTTGCAATGTTAGCATAGGCTTTGGCCATTATTATTTGATCACGCATGAGTTTCAGAGTCGAATCAGAATTTGGGTTTTCATATTCTCTCCTCCATATACTATACTTTCCCGTGATAGTGGTATCAAATCCTTCAGTGTGTTTAATTGCTGCTGATACAATGCGATTGTTAGTTTCTCGGTTTTCCTGTGTAAGTTCAGCGGTACGAGCTTGCCTTCTTTCTTGCCGCATAGCCTAGGGGATAGAAAAATATTAAAAAAACATGGAAACAAAAAGCTGAACAAACATTCTTCCACTTGTCTCAATTCATGGCAAGATTAGCCATTTTCGGAGGGGACCAATCGCAAAAAAAATATTTGAGGGAACAAAACAAAGAAAAATCAAGAAATATGATTAAATAATAAGAGCAACAACACCTAAAATTATAATATTGGACTAAAAGTTATAAAAAATTATATATAACATTTGTATGAGAAGTGCCATCCCTGTTTATTTTTGTTTGCTAGAGTAGTGAAAGAGAAAACTAGATAATTACTCGGCGTTTGATCTTCATCGGTGTCATTGATGATGAACGGGGAATTTCAACTTTGTTTTCTTCAGGAGAACGTTCATCTATGGAGTGCTTGGGATTGTCTTCAAAACTCGAATCAGTTTGAAACGATTCCATCAATTCCTGGATAATGAAAATTACCAGACAGTGAGTAGTCAAAGGTTGTAGTCTGTTGGGGAAAAACCATTTTCAACAAGGATGATAGATGGGAACACCAAACCATAGAGAAAAAAAAAAAACATAAACACAAATTTAACCTGGTTAAAACCTCTTACCTATGTCCATGGATTACAAGTTGTCAAGACAAACTTGAAAATGCATTTACCACACAATCTTATGTCTCTCACTCAAGAGTTACAATAAATGACAATACTTTCACTCGCAAGAGACCCTCTCACATCTCTTCCATATGGGATTCTTCTCCCTTCACACAATACGATTCCCCTTTAACTTGGGGTGGTGTCTTTTCTCTTCACAATAGCCTCCTTTTATAATAGTATGGTGAATGGCTTTCAAAGTCTTATAAGGTGAAGTAACGTTTGGAAACTTCATAACTGACATTCGCCACATAGTTTATATAATCTGGCTAGATATTAAGTCCTTCCATATTACAGATCGACATGAACCGAAAAAAATAAAAAATAAAAGGATGAAATCAAACTAAAGTACCTGGGAGCTCTTTTGATACTCGTTGTTTCCATTAGTAGGGTTTTCCCAGATCCAGGAATCAGATAAATCCCTCATTTTCAACCTAGCAAGTCGAACATGGCCAGAAGCATCGCTGTATGCTGCAATTATATCAATGTCCTGCATAAAATCATTACTAACAATATAAGCTTATTGCTGACTCCACTCCCGTGGATTTAAATAATGGTGTCGGGTAAAAAACCTTTTCATCGGGATTGAGGCGGTTTCTAGTTGTGGAAATGAGGCGTTCCTGCGTACACGGCAATGACAACGAGGGAAAAAAAGTATTGAGGAAGACATGGAAATGGAGTAAATATAGTTAGTTTGAATGATGAAGTAGATATTGATATGACGAAAATCTGACATGAACAGACCTTAGTGCGATGACATTGGTCGCAATCATAGAGGGACACGGAAGCTCTGTAGAAAAGAATAAATGAGGATTGGGAGGAGAAAAGACATAAAAAAAGAAGGGAGGGTGGAGTTGTTACTTGGTTGTTGAAACGTCTGAAGAATGCAGAGCATAAAAGAGAAGCTGCGCAGGAGATTAATCGAAAGAGTTAGGAACGAGGGATTAGAAATTAGAGAGAGGGACAAAGATCCATACCATAAAGACGAACGAAAGTAGCAGCGGACGTGGAGATATCCCGCGATAAGTCTCCATGCCAATTGGGATTGAATCTTGAATAATAACAACTATGTGTTACTCACTTCATTACATCTTTATATTTATTCCTCTATTCTGCAGCCAAATTGCAAATTGGGCTGCCCATTTAAGAGTCTACAATCAGATCGGATCAGATCATAGCAGCGCAGATGAGATCGCAATCACATCCTCGTTCCGGCCTCCTTCCATTCACATTAGCTTCTTTTTCTATACTCGACCCATACCTCTTCTCCACTCTTCGCTTCTACACTTGTTTTTCTTCCATGGCCCCAAACCAGGCCGTAATTAAACAAAATGATGAAATAAAAAAAATGAGAATTTTAATTGGTTATCTCATTAAATTATGGCAGCTTTATGATTTGTTATCTTATTAAATTTTAAGAGATGAAAGATTGAATTTTACTATCTAACGATTAAAATTTGATTGGTAATTTTCTTCAAGTTTGAGAGGTGAAAGAATAATGAGTTTTAATTTATAATTATTTGTTTCTTTGATTGTTGTACAGTTGTTAAAAACCTTTTCTTTTCAACTTATTTTTTAGAGTTATCATTCTTATTCTTCACTTGTAACACTAATTCTTCCAAAGTTTGGGCTGTTCCACGTTTAATTACTTGTTCCAGGCAGTGCTTACATAGACTGTCTTCTCTCACTTTCAGCCACGGTAAATATATTCAGCCACAATAAACTTAATACAGGTGAAGAAGAAATCACCGTTCATGAATGCACAACAATTCAACTGAAGCATGCTTCACTGGTATATATGCCAAAATGCTACAAATTATTCATGCAAATAAGAAACAAAAATATTTATCCTTTGTTTAGGTAATATATTTATATACATTTTACATAGAATCGAATTTGTGTAACACTTAAAGATTGTAATGTAAAAATATTGTCAATATATTCGTATGAGAACACCATAAAACATATGTCCATTACAATACATATTATTAATGGAAGAAAGCGAGATGTACAAATGCGGAATCCCTAAGTCAGAAATATAAACAAAAGTGGAAATGTCTAAGGTAATAAAAGAAAGAATTAGATTATAGGATCGTTTTATCACTCAAGCTTTAAAGCTTTAAAAAGAGCTATTGAACGAAATTTTAGGTCGACGTGATTTTTAAAAGTTTGCTAAAGATTCAAAAACAAAAATAATTAAAATTTTAAAAATAAAAATAATTAGAAATTAGAATAACAATTTTTGTCACCCAAATCTATTAGATAAGCAAGATGATGATTCGTCACTTGGGACCTAACCCACAAGATAAGAATCAATAATAAAAATTCGGAAGAACCTTGCGCCGCTCAAATTCATGATATAAACAAGATGGTGAATCTTCTGACATAGCTCCCAAGATAAGAAATCCTAAGAGAGAAATTCGTCACCTCCCTTTGATGAACCCCTATGCGCCACCAAGAAATAAGATATGAAGCACCACTCTAAGATAAGCATAGGAAAAACATCTCTTAAGAGAACATACTCAAGATCTTCAAAAATTTCTATTCATTTCAAATATCTAAAATGAGTACAATAGGTATCCTTATATATAACTCAATGAAAGAGGAAGAGACAAGCTCATTCCTTCCCTAAGCCCAAACTAAACATAGAAAAATAAAAGAAAAAAAAATACATTTTTGTTATATTTTTCAGGTCACATCATCAACTAATACGGAATCCCCAAGCCAGAGGTACAAATAAAAGCCGAAATGTCTATTGTAATGGAGGAAACACTTGGGTTATAGGAATGGAGGAAACACTTGGGTTATAGGATCGTTTCACTCAAGCTTTAAAGTAAAGCTTTTGGATGAATTCTTGGATGAACATGGTCTTCAAAAGTTTGCAAAAACTCGAAAATGAACATAATTAAATAAAATTCCAAAAATAAAGATAATGCTAGAAATTAGAACAACATCTTGCGCCACCCAAATCCATGAGATAAGTAAGATGGTGATTTGCCACTTAACCCACAAGAGAAGAATCAATGGTATGAATTGAGAAGAACCTTGCGCCATTCAAATCCATGAAATAAGCAAGATGGTGAATTGTCACTTGTGACCTAGCTCACAAGATAAGAAACCCCAAGAAAAAAACTCTCCACCTCTCTTTGATGAACCTCTATGCACCACCAAGAGATAAGCTATGAAGCACCATTCTAGTATAAACAAAGAAGAAACATCTCTTGAGATAGCACACTAAAGATCTTCAAAAATTTATATTCATTTAAAATCTCTAAAATGAGTACAATAGATCTCCTTATATAAAACTTATAGTGGAAGAGAAAGAGACAAGCCTATTCCTTCCTTAGGCTCAAACTAAACATAAAAAATTAAATGGAAAAAATATTTTTTTATATTTTTCATATCACATAAAAAATCCATTTATACTTTTATGCCTCATAGCTATCAAAACATTAGCTTTACTATTCAAAAACTCATTCATCAAATCTCAAATCCTCATTTTAGTATCAAACCAACAATTCTCTTTCAATAATTTCCTTACTATTAAATTCAACATGTAAATCATCAATTTGTTAAAGTCTAATATCTTTACACTCTTCTAAATCAGTTCTCAATCATAACAATTTCAAAGTCTCCAACGCTTTAAACATCATTCAACTTAAGTACTATCAAATTTTATACTTCATTCTTTTTTCAAACAACATATGCATATATATAATCACATTCAAAATTCTTTTACATCAAAATTAACATGTAAATAACAAATTTGTGAAATCCTATTATCCCTATACTATCATGATCAATCACGCATTTCGAAGTAAAGAAACATTGGAACTGGTGACCATGTCACCCGCACATTCATATGTTCTAACTTGACGTTCTATTTCAAAGCAAAACCAACTTCTAATTAAAATTTTGAGCTAGCTTCCCTTAATACCCACAGGGATAACCTAACCTGCACCACAAAGTATTGATCAATTATCTAAACACATCACTAGAAACTAGAATTAACTGAGACTAATCTTAAAGTCTTAAAGGCCACATGCAAACACCTAAACTCAAGTAATTGGGAAGACTTGAAAACTGGCTCAAAAGAAAAAGGACCATAATTGAACTTACTCTAAACAAACTTCTAATCGGGCAGTTCTGTTTTAATTATTGCGACAGTTCAATGGTGGGTTCTGATCATCAACAGATGACCGATGAAGTAACAGTCTTAGAGATAAAGTAGAGAAAAGAATAAGAAAATTGTTTTAGAGAGATGGTGGTTATGTTAGAATGAAACCTAGATAACTGACTTTTCTATTTATATGAAGTTTTCACTTTAATAATAAAATATTCAAGTGTCATTTTAAATTATACTACTTACACTTTATAACAAATTTTTAGGTTCTTATAATATTTAATAATACTCAATATTATAATTCTTACCAAAGAACAAAGAAACAAGATCCTTGACAATGAGGACACTAAGGACTACTCTACTGTTTATTGGGCATGAGAGACATTTTATTATCTCTACGTCTATTTTCTCCTTGGCCAAAAGAAGGAACTTGACTCTAGACTTAAATTTATCTAATCTTTGCCAATATAAGAAGAATCTTGGATAAAAATAGAAAAAGAAAAAGATATTTTTTTTTTGTCTTAGAGTGAGGATTCCAGTTTGAAAAACTTACTTTTGAAGTTTTTAAAAGAATAAGCATATAGGATAAAAAGGGGAGCATCTTAAGTCCCGTTCAAGGAAATCGAACCAACCTCAACACCATGTTTAAGTTTATAGAAGTACATGAACTTGTTTATGATAGGATCAATATCTAAATATTGACACAATATTTGAAGTATTTTTAGAAAAACTTAACTACTTAGACAAAATTAGCTCGGAGCCATATTGACCACAGTCAGCATTTGAGCTTCAAAATAACATAAGAGAAACAAAATATAAAAATCCTTAAGGAATAACTTGTACAAAAGATATAGTTCTCATCATTCAATTCAAGTTTCATATAAAATTGATCACAAAATCTACATATTTTTTGATGTGGGCTGCCAAACCTGCCCAAAATTAAATTAGGAGGCTAGATTTTGTAATATAGATAACCTAGGTCATTTTTCAAAGGACCACTCAAATGTTCTTTTAAGCTACTAGAAATATTGACAAATTATTTAAATTCAACATGAAACTTAAACAGAAATAGAAACACAATTCAAACAAAATAGAGAAATTCAAGTAATGAAAGTCAATCCGACCTCCATTCGTTTCTCCCAAATCCCTCACTAGCTCCTGAACATAATACGAATTACAATCGTGAGCTAAATAGACTGGAATCCCTGCAAAAATTTAATAAAATTTTCAATTACCCATTGGCTCAAATTCAAATTCAGAAAAAATATCCAAACTTTATCATTATTTCATTAGTCAAATTTGGATAATTTTGAATATTTTAAGCAATTAAAATGGTACGGTAAATAAATATAACAGAACTAATTTCAAGATCAAAATTATATATTTCTAAACTATTAAAACTAAAATTTTAGAAAAAAATGACAGATTATTAAGATTAAAGAGAGACTACAATTGTAATAAAAAAAGTAAAGTAATTAAACCAAAATATCCATTTTTTCCAAGAACAAAAAGTCATTCATATCACCTAATTTTATGTTTAAAAAATTTAAAAACCTAAAACAAACGAACTACCATACGAAAAATTAGGCAATTCGATCATAGTTTCTCGTCTGAGAATTGAGTTGACTGGAGGAGTTACAGGTATCTGAGCGCTATGCATATAATTTGCTGTTACGTAATGTATCTGAAAAACCTGCTTTATTGTAGCGTAATAATTCAGTGTTTGTGCTATAGCAAATGGCGAAAGTTTTCTGTGATTTTCGGTTCCTTCTCTTGGTTGCAGCTGGGGTCTTCATCTATATCCAGGTGTTGTCTGTCTCTGTAACCCTAACTATGTGTTTCCACGGTTCTGTTAATTTAACATGTTGTTTTTGGCTGGTAAAAAAAAAGAAAATTTAACATGTTGTTTATACTTGTTCAGATGCGGCTTTTCGCTACACAATCAGGATATGCTGATCGCCTAGCTGCAGCTGTAACTGAACTCCTCCCGTTTCTCATCTAAATCTATATTCGATATTTCCATATCTACTATTTGGTGGCTCATCATTATCGTTGCTAATCCTTGTTTCACAGATTGAAGCTGAAAACCATTGTACAAGTCAAATGCGATCACTGATTGATCAAATTAGCTTGCAACAAGGACGAATAGTGGCCCTAGAAGGTTTGCTTTTTGTTGATAGTGGAATATCGTCCTGAATGTAGCTCTAATTGCATGATTATTGCTAAAATGTTCTCCTTCGGTCTACTTGTTAATGCTGGAGGGAAATTTTGCGTCTATCTCTGGGAGTAGGATATAGAAACTCTGTTAATTTATCGGGGGGCATGAATTTTCTCTGATGACGTTTGCAATCCTGAATATTCAAGCTCACGAGTTGATGGGTGGCCTATGGCTGATCTATGAACATTATCCGACCATTATGGAATGTAGTCCCGATCTCTGGTGACATTTTCCATGTAGTTGTTTGGTTGCAATTCCTGCACTTGTTGGTGGAGTAGTATTATCTGCCGTACAGGGAATAGGGTGGGGAGAGGACGAGGAGGACTGAAAATAGTCAAGAACACAATGAATCAAATCATAGGTTGATTTGCTGGGATTTGAGTTGATGTTAATCCAATTAAACCTCCGCTAGTCTTGCTCAAAGTCGGGGAGGAGGTTCAGGATGGAGTCCAAGGGCATCATGACTCAATCTCTTGTCTTCTTTGCAGAAAATTTTGACACTAGCTCAAAAGGGTGACTAGATAGGCACCGCCAAGAGAGGGAGGTGTATCAAATATTTTAGAGCAGGATGGAGATTTGGTGGAAGCTTTCACTAGATAGGAGCATCCCGTGCATGATGGTCCTTCTGTGGAGAGGTTGAACAGGTTTCAAAGCTAGAGGAATTTGTACTGTTCCAGAATCTTAGTGAATATAGGATGGGAACCAATAATAATTGTCACGAGCACATATGGATTATTAGACATAAGTGTAATAGTGACTGTCATGTTGTCAGTATGGGGTAAAAGTTAGGAGCAGTTATGTCATGTTGTCAGTATTGGGTAAAAGTTAGGAGCAGTTATGTATTATTAAATAAATGTGTAGTATGTAAATTAGGGAGTAGTGAGGGGTGTAGTTCTGTAGGTTTGGACTTTTGACTGAGTATAGCTGTAGGAGTCATAAGACTATGGTACAATGATTCTTTTTCTGTATTGTGTGAATTCTATGATTCAGTTATAAAAGCCACTGATTGGTGTTCTATCAAATTTTATGAATGAAGAATGAGGATGTGGACTAAGAGGGTGATCAGGCTGCTGTCCATACAAAATAAGGACTTTCATTTGATCAGGAGTTGTATGCTCATAACTGGCTGGCCAAGGTTACATTACTACCAAAATTACTTTTCCTACTAATGATAATGAAAATAACAAGACACTATACATGCAACAACAACCAGGTTTTGAACATGTTGATAAATCTTTGGTGTGTAATCAATAAAGCTCTTTATGGCCTCTAACAGGCTCATAGACAGTGGTTTGAACGACTACAATCAGCATTGCTCTGTTTAGGCTTCAAGTCAAGCAAATGAGATCCTTCACATTTTATCTATAAAACCAAAGAATGTTCTGTCTACTTGCTTGCCAATGTTGCTGATATTATTGTTACAGGGAGCTCTTCTCAACTTGTTCAAGCTCTTACTAATCAACTAAATAAAAAATTTTCTCTATAACATCTTGGTTCATTACACTATTTTCTGGGCATAGATTACGTTACCTCAGACATATTATGGATTCTAATTTTTCTCAGTGAACTTGCGATCACTTTTCTTACCCCCACGGTATTCTGTGATAATCAAAGTGCTGTTGGTCCTGATTATAATCCTGTTGTACATGCTAGAACCAAATATATGGAGATTGACCTATACTTTGTCAGAGAAAAAGTCTTAGCCAAGCAACTATCTGTTCAAAATATTACAGCTTAGGATCAATGCGCAGATGCTTTGACGAAGCCACTTTCCCCAACTGGATTCCTGTTCTTGACGGAAAAACTCAAAGTGCTTCAGTCTCTTCTCAAAGATCAACCAACCACCTTGAGTTTGTGTGACATGTGTGAATATTGTATACAGGAGAAGTTAATTAACTGCCTCGTTTGGAGCTATTTTTCAGTTAGCAGTTGTTAAAGTTAGTTAGTCTTGCCAACTACTGCAAGCTGGATGCTAACTGTCTCCGTGATTATTGTGTATCTTTGAGTATAACTTGTTTGTAGTATCTTTCGGAGAGCTTTTTTCTCTCCTTCTCAATGCTTTCTGTTTCTACTCTAATATTCAACATAACTTGAAGAGTGGTAGAAACAAGAAAATAACAGATATAGTATGGACTTTTACATGGCCATAACATTATGATCATCTTGTCAGACACGTGGACACTAGTGCTTAGAATGGTTGACTTATTTTGTAAAAGGGTTACTAATCTTATGAATCATCATGGAGAGAATGCTCCCTGAAACACATTAGATGGATCCTATCTATGACGAACTTAGCTCCCTGAAACACATTAGATGGATCCTATCTATGACGAACTTAATGAGGTTAATTTGAAGGGAGCATCTTAAATTCAATACGGTATTAGGTTGTGTTAGGCTTGTAAGGGGTAGTTTGGTTTAATAGATCAATGATTTCACTGAAATCAATAAAAGGTGGTTCATTAGGCCATTTCGGAGTTAGATTCTGCCATACAAAAGTCATACGGGTGCGTATTATAGGCAGATAGTGAGAGGTATAAATAAAATGACTATTAGAAATAGAAAGTGTAGATCATCATATATTTATATAAGGAAATCGTTGTCCACATTCAGCTGTCTATTCGTAAGATTTGGGAGTCAACCCATGGAAACTTTCAGGAGATGTTTTTTGGAGATGTTATGGGAGTTACCACTCCCGTGGTTTTTCATTGATATTTTTATTCCTTGTTTTAGGCCTTTGGAGCCTTTTAGTGACAAAAAAATGGTTCTCCTAAAGTAATAAAGTTAAATAGTTGAATATATGAGCTATGCTTTTTAGCACTTATTTTGGATTACATGTTTATTTAATCTTTTGCCTCCTTTGTATATGATATTTTTTATCAAATTAAATTGGTTTTTGTCATGGATTCTTTCAGAAGAGAGGAAACGTCTAGAACAAGAATGTGGACAAATGAAGTCTCTTGTACAAGATCTTGAAAGTATGTTATAATAAGTAATAAGATCTCTCTCTTTTTGGATGGTGTTGGTGGTAGTGTATACCTTTCTCTCTGTCTTGTACTTAACATGTGATTAAAGGGGTATTTAGAACTTATATGGTCGTGCTTATGAAAATGTCTTATTATCTTTCTCTGAACTTATTTCAATAAGCTATAGAGTAGGGATGACAATGGGGTGAGTGCCGGTTTGATTATAAACATCCTTGTCCCTGAAGTAAAAACCCCATTCTCTCCAGCCCTGTCGATATGAAATTTGTGTTATCCTCGTCCTCATTGGGTGGCGGGTATATCGTACCTGTGCCTGTACTGATCTCATATTATCCCAACAATTAATTAAATAGTTTTCTTACTAAAAATAAAAATCACACCAAAAGAAAACATGATATTATCAAGGAATCAATGTCAAAAGGATACACTTTCTTTTTTGCAATGTAAAATGTTAAGGAAGAAACTATAATTGCAGAAATCTTAAAATAGAAAACCAAATACAATGACATAAATGTAAAGTAATTATAGAAAGGAGGAAACAGTTACACATAATTGAAATTTCATGACAACTACAATATCTATTATTTTTACAAATGTTGAGAGGAAAAATATCTCAGGAATTTGAGTGAATTTGATGGATATTGAATGAGTTGAAAGAGAAAATGAAAAATTGTGTAGCTAAAGAAGAGTTCTTCTAATAAAAAAAAAAAAAGAAAAATAAGAATCAAAGAGAAAAGAGAAGATAAGTTTTCTAGGTTACCAATTAACTAAGGGTTTTCATGATTGAACACTCGAGATTGATAGTCAAACATTCTCACTTGATAAAAAGCAAACAACGAATAAAGATATTGAAAAGGAGTAGAAATGATCAAATGTGCATTGTAGAAACAATTTAATTTGGTGAAATTAAGGTTTACATTTCCTAAATGCAATAAATTGTTTGAATGAAATCACACAAAGGAAAAATGTGTAATTGAGGTTGTGATGAAAGGGAAAATACCTTGAGGATCTTAGTGAACTTGGTAGATATGAATGAGTCAAATAGTAGAGATAAATAGAATGAAAAATTGTGTAGTGAAAGAAGGTTTGTAAAATGAAACAAAACAAATGATCAAAGAGAATAATGAAAAAAAGTTTTTTAGGTTATTTAATGAACGGAAGGTGTTCTAGTAATTTAAAATGGGGATGAGACAAATATGTATATATCCATCTGTGTCCTTGTATCCGATTTAAAAAATTAGGTATTATCCATATCCATGTAGGGACTCCTTGTGAAAATTGGGATGGATTCAGACAATACCTACTGGTGCGGGTTTATTTGTGATCCTTATTATAGAGTCAAGCTTATGAGTAAATTCTGTTTAATTAGCTCTTTAGTGATATATTGAATTATTGGCTTTTGAACCATTTTCTTGCAATCTGCAATTCATGACATCGATATCTGCTCTGCATAGTTATTTTGATATAAATACGAACATATCTAGTAGTTCACCACGTCTGTAATTTTGTAAACAATCTAATGAGGATTTTTCTATGTTAGATATCCAAGATACTTACCATTCTATAAATAAATATTTCAGGAAAAGACCTACAGAGGCTGACTGATAAAATGCAGGTTGAGCTGAATGTTTGACAGTTTGATCGTCCTATTCTTCTTTCTAGAGTTTATTCTATGATTCTTTGTGCTGAATGTTTTAGGTTCCGGTGGCTGCTGTTGTGATCATTACATGTAATCGCGCTGATTACCTGGAGAGGACTATTAATTCTGTGTTAAAGTATGCATCATAGTAGAACATATTAGATTTATTAATCTTTTATACTTGATAACACAATTGTTAAACTACAACAAAAAGAAGTATTGAGCTGAAACCATGTGTTTCTATGACAACACGAGTGATTTATTTACATTGAGAAGGTTAAATCAATACAAAACAGTAGATTTGATTTTCTCCAATAATAAATGTATGATACTAGAATAAATAATACAATATATGATCTTGATATGTATAGTTATAAAGATACGATTTTTATTTCTTTAATCTACATCACCCTTCAAGCTGGAAGATGAGTTTTATGTCCTGAGCTTGCTATTAATGTGATTGATCCCCGGTCCTTATAGGGACTTGGTGAATATGTCTACCAGTTGTTCACTAGAGTTGACAAATTTGGTGGTGTTATCCAAGGTTATCATACTCATGGGAGATCCGTAGACTTGACTTGTGGACTTGAGTTGTACGAGTCTACGTCACTAATCTATCCCTGAAAATCATAGAAATAATTCTCCTATAAATGTTGTACCTAAATAAGGGAAATAAAATTGATCTTATTATCAGTAAATCCTATTATGATTGATATGTACTGATCTCCAACATTTACATTTGTAAAGGTGGTAGGAACTCATTAAATCATTTAATGTGGCATGAATCCTCCCAAGATAAGTAGGCATAGGGCCATCAAATCATTGTGGAGCAAATAGTATCAGTGTTGGCAAACAATGTACAAACACTAGGTGTCATTGACGTAAGGGCATAAGCCTCTCTCCATGATGACAAAATAGGTTTCATTGCGGTATGAATAATGGACTTGAGAACGTTGGACAATTAAACATCAATCTTCATCTATTGCTCATGTTCATCTAAGGATACGAATTCAGAAGAGGTGGTGAGATGGATTTATGGCCTAACCCATTGATCCCTTACTAGATTTTAGAAATCCAAGTGGAATAGTTTGACTTGTCTATCTTCAGATAAAACAACATATCTGTCACGGCTTTCAGACTAAAGATCTTGACAATCTTGGATATTTTTTGGGAATTGAGGTAGCACAATCCAACAATGGTATTGTTATCTCTCGAAGGAAGTATGCGGTGGATATTTTGGAGGAAACTGGATTAATGAATTCCAAATCTGTTGACACACTCATAGATCCTAATGCCAAATTCCTACCTAGTCAAGGTGAGCCTCTTTCAGAGAAGTACAGGAGATTAGTTAGAAAATTAAACTATCTCACTGTTACTCGTCCTAATATTTCATTTGCAGTCAGTGTGGTGAGTCGATTCTTAATTCTCCTTGTATTGATCATTAGAATGTAGTCATTTGTATATTGAAGTACATTAAAGGTTCTTCTGGAAAAGGTTCGCTATATACTCACAATAATCATACTAAAGTTGTATGTTATTTAGATGTTGGCAGGATTTTCGTCTGATAGAAGATTCACTTTTGGATATTGTGTTCTTATTAGTGATAATTTGATTTCTTGGAAGAGCAAGAAACAACACGTTGTGGCAAGATCTAGTGTTGAAGCAGAATATAGAGTTATGGCCTCAGGCACATGTGAGCTTATTTAGCTGAAACTCTGCTTAAAGAATTGCAATTTGGAGAGGTCACTCAAATGACACTTATATGTGATAATCTACTTTTCATATTAGCTCAAATCCCATCTTTTATGAAAGGAATAAACATATTGAGCTTGATTGTCATTTCATTCGAATGAAGATTGTATCGGGAGTTATCAAGACTGAATTTGTTAATTCGAATCATCAGTCAGTAGATATTTTCACTAAATCTTTACGGAGACCTGGAATTCATTAAATTTGTAACAAGCTTGGTACATATGATTTATATGTACCACCTTGAGGAGAGTGTTGAATGTAACAAGCTTAGTCCATATTTTTTGTTGTTTTGTTACTATTTTTACCTATAAATAACAATCCTATGTAAGTATTTTACACAAGAGAGATTAATCCTATATATATATATTTTTATTTTTTTATTTTAACAAGAATAAATAATAAACATTACTAATATTACAAATATGATCTCAAAATCTGTAATTATAGAGATACTAATATTACAAATATGATCTCAAAATCTGTAATTATAGAGATACGATCTTTATTTTATTATAACAACAACTTTTTGTTTTGTCCATCTGAGCCACAATCTACTTTTACAGATACCAAAGGCCCGTTTCTTCAAGATTCCCTTTATTTGTATCTCAGGTATTTTATTTGCTTAGCATTCTGGTTTTCACTTTGAAGGAGTTTCTTTTGTCTCCGTGAAATGATTCAAACACTGTCAATGTTTTGCAAATGCAAAAACAACATTAACCGCTGATTGTGAACCAAAAAAAATTAATACAACATAAATAGCTGATTGTGATTTTTTATGATTTATTCAGGATGGATCAAATCCAGATGTTAAAAGTAAGGCTTTGAGCTATGATCAGTTATCTTATATGCAGGTATATGCATTTATTTAAATGAGCTGAACATTGAAAATAAGATCCATATCTTCTCACTTCCAAAGGTCAATTGCATGTTCTGTTGTGCATATTAATGTGTGTAAACTGACAGTTAGCTATAGTTATGATGATTGCTGTAAATTTGTTAATGATCAATGATTGACTTTATTTTTGTAATCATACTAAATTAAATTAGTATGATTATTAAAATCCAGGAGCTAATAAGACATTTCTTCAGTATTACTAATAAGATATTTGTGTGCAAGCCAAGATACCCTATTTCCCAACCACTCTGTTTCTTTAGCCTAAATTGGATAATAGAAATACAGAAGGGTTTCATTTCTTAGCATAGAATAGTTGTAGAGATATAGAACGATCACTAAAATTATTTTTATGTCAATAATTTTAGATTTGTGGTTATTGACTAATAGTTTGATAATGAAAAATTAGGTTCTCTGTACTAATAATATTAGTTTGATGCAGCACTTGGATTTTAAACCAGTTCAAACTGAACGACCAGGAGAGTTAACTGCTTACTACAAAATTGCACGTAAGAGTATTTTCAGTTTTCCAGTGTTTGGTTCTCTATTTGAAAGGAATATTCAATTGATACATTTATCAGGTCATTACAAGTGGGCTTTAGATCAGCTGTTCTACAAGCATAACTTCAGCCGAGTAATCATCCTTGAAGGTGAAATGGGTTATATCTTTTCTACATGATGTAATCTTTTTATCATTAGTAAAAACATGGAAGCTAATACAACAACTTTATCCAATCTCAGATGACATGGATATAGCACCTGATTTTTTTGATTATTTTGAAGCTGCAGCGACTCTCCTTGACAAGGATAAGTATGTGCTAAATAAGGGTAGAATGCTTAATTTATTTTCTTCTGTTTTGTTACGCTAGTTTTATGAGACCTTGGGATCTCTGTTCACAATTCATCTATTATAGGTCTATTATGGCTGTTTCCTCGTGGAATGATAATGGACAAAAGCAGTTTGTACATGATCCATGTAAGTTTATCCATTTATAGGTTTCATTAATTTTCTAATTCATTTCTTGATTTGATATTGTAATAAATGTGTTCAGAATCAGATTTGAATAAATTCTGGATTATGATCATAGGCTATTTTTTGCATTCTGATATTTCTCCTTGATTGCAGCACAATTATTTTCCTCTTTGAAATGGGTTCTGTCTAAATCAGTGGCCATATTATTCAAAAGGAACAAGAGAAATAAAATATTTCCTTGTGTTCTGATAAATGGTATTAGAGCTTTGGCTTTGAGCCTTGCTATCTCCAAAGGTGAAAATTTCAATGGCCGGTGCCAATTCATTATCTGACACCCGCACGTGAAACTGTGATTCCACCTCTAGTGAATGATCGTGTGGACCCTTAAACCACAGATGATTTCTCACACTAATGGAACCTTAGAGGAAATCTAGTATAGAAACAAATGAGTAATGCTTTGTGTACCAAAATTTTTAATTTCATTTTTCATAACAATAAATAATGCTGAGGATGACATAATCTTTTAGTTGTAGGGATCAAGCTGTTTTCAAAGGCAATGGTATTTCTGGGACCTCCTCCTTGTCCTGGGTTGGCCTATAGCTTCCAATCCTGTGCCTTCTATGGTTGCAATTTTCTTTTAAATTCACTTGATCACTAAAAAAGTACTGGAATTCAATGCATATTTATTTGGTTTTTTCAACACTAATAATTTTACATGCATATAAACGAGTTTGTGAACACGAGATCATCTACATCTACTGTTAACTTTTATCAGCGATAAATATTTCCCCAATTACCGGGATCAAATCATATTTTTTACAAAAGATGGCAGAAGATTACTGCTACCGTTCTGATGAATTTTGTTTGATCTAATTTGCAGATGAACTTTATCGTTCAGATTTCTTTCCTGGGTTAGGATGGATGCTGGTCAGATCTATATGGGATGAGTTATCACCAAAATGGCCTAAGTCATATCCTTGATATTTCAGTAATTATTCTTGTTTGTGTCTGCCACTTTTTTTTTTTGGAGGATTCCAAATGATGAAATCTTAGTAAAATTCTATCATGTAGGAATAATAATTCTTAAAATTTGGATTTAAAGCCTAATTTAATCTGCAAAATTAGCTTGTGTTGTGAGGACTATTCAAGCCCTATAAGGATTATTTCTGTTGTATCTCTAATCAGTATGGGATTTTACACACTCCCTCATACCTAGAACTTGACATTTGGAGCGTAGACATATGCAAGGACCTAATAACAACACCTTGTTATGCTTGGGAACAAACACTTAGATTGCAAATCTTTACAAGTGACTCAATAATAAAACTAGGATAATTTTATACACTTAAAATTTGGGCGTATATTATTACTCCACAAAACTAATTTGTAAAATGAGGACTAATGAACTTACATTGGTCTTATCTTTAGTTGAAATTGGATCCCAATGCACACCTTCTTTGCTAACACCGGACATTTAGAGCATGAATAAACGAGGATGACCCAATAATAACACCATGTTACACCTAGACATAGACTTTTGGAGTGCGGACAATATGACTGGTCTAACATAGGATTTGATATTATCCTAGAATTTGGTTCTAAAGTCTAATTCAATCCCACCAAACCGGTTTAATAGGTGAGAATTGGAAGGCTTGTACGGACTATATAGCCTATTTCTTGAATTGATATGGGAATTCAACAATATTAACCATGTGAACAATTAGGCTAATAAATTGTTAAATAGTCCGAACACTTAAAATTGCCTAGCTGATGTATATTTTGTGGCTCCCAAAGTGACAAAAAGGTTGTGCCAAAAATCAGGAATCCATGTAGAATGACTACCATGAGAAGAGCCATTAACAAGCATAGCATTGGAGTGGATGAGATGACATTAGTATCCTAATTGAAATTTTATATTAGGGTTCACCCAGGTGTTGGATTGAGCCAAATTGAACTACATAGGTTGCAATCTTGAAGGATCATAGAGAACAAGAGACTCATGTGGTTGATAATTTACATCAACCCTATAGAAGCACTCGAGAAAAATATAAAAGAGTAAAGAATGAATTTGAGAAAGTGAATTTCCCTCTCTTAGGATCCAATATTTATAATAACTTTGGATACATCAAATACATTGTATGAGAGGGAAGATAAGAGAATATTAAAAGATATATCTAGGAACAAGGTCCTCCACGAAGCACACACCAGTTGTACAACAAATTCTGTTTAGGACTTTTTATTCTAATGCACTCCCTCAAGTCGGAGCATACAAATTGTATGTGCCAAGCTTGTAAGAAATAAATTCAGTATGAGGTCCTCTCAAGGATTTTGTTAATACATCTGCAAGTTGGTCATTTGATCCAACAACTTAGTGCAGACTTCCTTGGACAACTTTTCTCATAAAATGACAAGTCAATTTTTGTGTTTAGTCCTCTCATGAAACATTGGATTGGAAGCAATGTAGAGAGAAGCTTGGTTATCACAATACATCTTCATTGACTAAATCTCACAAAAATCTAATTCTTGAAGGAACTATTTTACTCATATAAGCTCACAAGTGAGGGATGCCATTACCCTATACTTAGATTCAATGGATGATCGGACAACAACATTTTGTTTCTTTCTTTTCCAAGAGATAATATTTCCTCCACATAAAACACAATATGTTGTAGTAGAGCCTCTGTCCATAGGAGGACCAGCACAAGCAACATCACAATATCCAAAGATTTGGGTATTCCTGTTGGAGAATTGCGTCTTCTGATGCAGGTTGGAAAAGTACTGACTTCTATACAGATAAGAAAAGTACCAAACAACATTGAGTGCCCGAGAACCAGTGAATGAATAGGTCAAATATTCACCGATCTGTGTAGCATATACCGAGCTACATGGACGACGAACATGAAACAATCTATGTGTGGTTCTGACAAGGAACGAGTCAATTGGTTGCGTGAATAAAGGTGTCCGGTTTCAGAAGATTGGTTGGATGAATAAAGGGGTTCGGTTTCAGAAGATTGGTTGCGTGAATAGAGGGATTCGGTTTCGAGAATGGTGTTTGGTTTAGAATGGATTAAAACTGACCTCTTTGAATAGTGGTCAGATCTGAACCGATTTTAAATTTACGAATTGTTTTTTCAGTTTTTAATTTTGTCCAGGAGATGTTTTCTGCCAAAATACGTATAAATTTCAGTTCAGATTAATAAAAATGTATCCTTGCACGGAAATATATCTACAAAGTGGTATTAAAGCTCTTAGTTCTTAAGGGCTTGATAGTCTGAGAGAAACAACAAAGGAAAATTAGTGAGGAACCTTCTGAGAAAAACAAAAACTTCAACCATGCCCGAAAACTTCATGGCAGCACCTCCGATCTTCTTCGAAGAAAATTATCAAATATGGTCTATCAAAATGAAGTCTTATTTAAAAGCGAGTGGTTTGTGGGATGTTGTGATGTCTGAAATCCAGCCGCTACAAGAAGATCTAACTGTAGCTCAAATCAGAAATTACAATGATGAAGCAATAAGAAGATCGAAGGCCAAGACTTGTATTCACTTTACTGTTTCTGATGTTGTATTCACTAGAATTATGGCCTGTGAGACAGCTAAAGAAGCATGGGACACTCTCCAAGAGGCGTTTCAAGGAAATGAAAGAACTCGGCAGATGCAAGTTTTCATTCTCAGAAGAGAATTTGAGATGCTGAGAATGAAGGAGGCTGAGACCATCAAAGAATATTTTGATAGGCTCTTGGTAGCGGTCAACAAGATCCGACTATTATGTGAAGATTTACCTGATAGAAGGATTGTAGAAAAAGTGTTAGTGAGTCTTCCTGAGTGGTTTGAAGCAAAGATTTCTTCACTTGAAGATTCTAGAGATCTCACGAAAATCTCATTAACCGAGCTGATGAACTCTTTGCAAACTTAAGAGAAAAGAAGATTGTTGAGACAAGAAACAAATACTGACGGAGCATTTCAGGCAAAGGAAAAGATACAGACAGGTTCTAAAACAATAAAGAAGAGCTGGAAAAATAGGAAGAAGAATGACGAAGCTAGCAAAGGTGAAAAAGAAAAGTATCCACCTTGTCAGCATTGCAAGAAGACATCTTATCCACATTGGAGATGTTGGTGGAGACCTGAAGTGGTGTACAGATCATGTAATCAAAAGGGTCATGTGGAAAAGGCGTGCAAAAAAAAGCAACAAGGAGCACAGATTGCTCAAGAGTTTGAGGACGAGAAGGAGGAGCATATGTTCGTAGCCACGTGCTTTGCTAAGAATGTCATTAGTGAAACATGGTTGATTGACAATGGTTGCACTCACCATATGTCTCATGATAGAGACATATTCGTGAAGTTGGATGACACGCACCACTCAAAAGTCAAAATTAGAAACGGTAATTACATGCGGTTAAAGGCGTAGGAGATATTGACATTGATATTGAGTCAGGTACAAAGATAATCTCGAATGTTCTATACGTTCCAGAGGTTAATCAACATCTACTCAGTGTGGGACAACTCTTAGAGAAAAACTATACTGTGGTATTCAAGGATAAAACTTGTGAAATTTTTTATACCAATGGCACTAAACTTTTGTCAGTAAAGATGAAGAGAAAAAGTTTTCTAGCAAATATGCTAACAGATCTTGCATACACGTCGACGGTGGATCCTGGACAGATATGGCACAAAAGGCTAGGTCATTTTCACTATGCTGCACTAAACTACATGCATAAGAATGAGTTAGTGCAAAACCTGCCCTATATTGAATTCAAAGAAGAGATATGTGAAGTCTGTGAGCTCGGGAAACAGTCTAGGAAGTCTTTTCCTAAACATAAAGCTTGGAGAGCGGAAATGTTGTTATAGCTTGTTCACATTGATGGGTGCGGGCCTATGAAAACTGAATCACTCAATGGTAGTAGGTACTATATACTCTTCATTGATAACTTCAGCAGATTTTGTTGGGTGTATTTTATGAAGCAAAAATCTGAAAGTAGCTGATATATTCGGCACGTGAAAGAAATTGGTTGAAAATCAATGTGAAAAGAAGGTTAAGATGGTCAGATCGGATAATGGCACAGAGTATACCTCTGATAAATTCAAGGAGTTTTGTGTAGATGCAGGTATTGAGCATCAATACACAACTGTTTACACTCCACAACAAAATGGTGTGAGTGAGAGGAAAAACAGAACCATTATGGAGATGGCTAGATGTCTTCTTTTTGAGAAGAAACTGCCCAAAATCTTTTGGGCCGAAACAGTAAACACAACCACCTATTTGCTAAACAGGTTGCCGACTAGAGTTCTGAACAATAAAACTCCATTTGAAGCCTGGAAAGGATACAAGCCCAATGTACAACACCTCAAGGTGTTCGGCTGTGTATGTTATTCTCAGGTACCAAAGGAGAAAAGAGCAAAACTTGATGAAAAAGCTGAAGTAGGCGTGTTCATGAGATATAGCAGTGTAACCAAAGGCTACAGGATCTACCAGCCTTTGAGTAAAAAATTAATTGTGAGCAGAGACGTCAATTTTGATGAAACTACAACTTGGAATTGGGATGAAGAAGGAAAAGATGAATCGGAAAAGGAGATTGAGGTCTTCAATGATGAACCTGGAACAGTTGAGGAGGAGTTCGTTGAAGAGAACTTAGATGATCATCCTGTTAGAGGTTTTAGACCTCTAACTGATGTATATCAAAGATGTAATATTGTTATTTTTGAACCTGCAAATTATAAAGAAGCGACAACTTATCCAAACTAGATTGTAGCAATGGAGGCCGAGCTGAAGATGATAGAAAAGAATGGAACCTGGAGCCTTGTAGACAAACCATTTGACAAGAAAACAATTGGTGTTAAATGGGTCTTCAAGGTCAAGCTTAATGCAAATGGTTCCATCAACAAATACAAGGCACGGTTGGTGGTTAAAGGCTATGCTCAACAGTTCGGGGTGGATTTCTTTGATACTTTTGCACCAGTGGCAAGACTTGATACAATCAGGTTGCTGTTAGCCCTTTCAGCTCACCAAAACTGGAAGGTATATCAGCTTGATGTGAAATCCGCATTTTTGAATGGTCTTTTGGAGGTTGAAATTTATGTGGAAGAACCTAAAAGGTTTGTTAAGATGGGAGAGGATAATAAAGTCCTATTATTGAAGAAAGCATTATATGGCCTCAAGCAAGCACCAAGAGCTTGGTATAGTAGGATTGATAATTTCTTTTTGAAGAAAGGTTTCAACAAGAGTCCTAGTGAATCGACTCTGTACGTGAGAGTCTAAAACCATTATATTATAGTTATATCATTTTATGTTGATGATTTGATTGTAATAGGAAGCAACTTTGAACTTGTCAAGCAATTCAAAGTTCAAATGCTTGAGTTTTTTGAGATGACAGATTTGGGAGAGATAACTTATTTTCTGGGAATGGAGATACATCAAACTGCAAAAGGTATCTTCATTCGACAGTAGAAATATGCAAATGAAGTGCTTAAGAAATTCAACATGGAAAGCTGCAAGAAGATGAGCACACCATTGATGCAGAATGAGAAGCTTTGCAAAGATGATGGCTCAAACAAAGTAGATGAACGCTTGTACAAAAGTTTAATTGGTTGCCTAATGTACCTTACAACAACACGACCTGATATTCAGTTTGCTGTAAATCTGTTGTCTCGGTTTATGCACTATGCAAGTGAACTGCATCTAAAGGCAGCAAAACGAGTCTTGAGATACATCTGAGGAACCTAAGAGTTCGGAATCATGTTCGGGAGACTAGAAGATGTAACTCTATATGGTTTTTCTGATAGTAATTGGGCAAGTTCAAGTGATGATATGAAGAGCACCTCGGGCTACCTATTCAGTCTTAGGTCTGGATACTTCTCATGGAATTCAAAGAAGCAGGATGTGGTGGTTCAACCCACAGCTGAAGTGGAATATATTGCAGCTGTTGTGGCTATTAATCAAGCTTTGTGGATTCGAAAGATTCTGGCAGATTTGAAGTTCACTCAAGAGGACGGAACAATTATGAATGTTGATAACCAAGCAGCCATAGCAATCTCAAACAACCCAGTGTTTCACGGAAAGACGAAACACTTTAAGATCAAATATCATTTTTTGAGAGAAGTGCAAAGCAGCAAAGAAGTTGTTCTAGTTCACTGTAAAACTAAAGATCAACTTACAGATATCCTGACAAAGGCTCTTCCAAAATGCAGATTTGAAGAGCTGAGAGAGAAGATTGGAGTCTGCATCAAAAGAAGCAAGGAGGAGTGTTGGAGAATTGCGTCTTCTGATGCAGGTTGGAAACGTACTGACTTCTATACAGATCAGAAAAGTACCAAACTGCATTGAGTGCCCGAGAAGCGGTGAATGAATAGGTCGGATATTCACCCATCTGTGTAGCATATACCGAGCTACATGGACGACGGACATGAAACGATCTATGTGTGGTTCGGACAAGGAACGAGTCAATTGGTTGCGTGAATAAAGAGGTTCGGTTTCAGAAGATTGGTTGGATGAATAAAGGGGTTTGGTTTCAGAAGATTCGTTACGTGAATAAAGGGATTCGGTTTCGAGAATGGTGTTTGGTTTAGAACGGATTAAAACTGACCTCCTTGAATAGTGGTCAGATCTAAACCGATTTTAAATTTACAAATTGTTTTTTCAGTTTTTAATTTTTTTCAGTAGATGCTGTTTTCTCCAAAATATGTATAAATTTCAGTTCAAAATGTATCCTTGCACGCACATATATCTACAATTCCCTTCATCTTGATAGTAGTCCCTGTCCCGAAACGTTTTTGAGATACCTTAAAATACGGATGGCAGCATTTCAATGATCAATGCAAGAATTCTACATGAATTGACTCCCAACGCCAACTACAGAAGACAAATATGGTATAGTAATAGTAAGATAAGTACGTTTTCCAACCAATATATCTTTCTTGATTAGATAAAGTTCCTTCTTAGTTTGCTATTAATTTTTTATTTGGATCCATGGGACAATTCACTGGTTTACAGTCAATCATATCGGTCTCTTTTAAGATGTCAAGAGCATATTTCTTCACGAGATTACAACTCCTTCCTTTGATTGGGTTACTTCTTTGTCCAAAAATATTTGAGACTTCCTTTAACTGATAGATTACAGCAACATCATTCCTTGTAATGACTATATTGACAACATATACTATTAAATACATACATTTTCACGGGGAGGTGTGATAATAGAAAACAAAATGGTCTACCTCACTACATTTCAGCCCAAAGTATTGAACAATGTGGATGAACTTTCCAAACCAAACATGTAGAGACTGCTTGAGACCATAGAGAGTGTGACGAGTGACGCAACTTACAAACTGAATAAAACTCCCCTTAAGCAACAAATCTGGGAGGTTGCTCCATGTAGACTTCCTCTTCTAGATCTCCATGTAGAAAAACATTTTTAATATTTAATTGATGAAAGGGCCAATGGCTACCATGGCAAGGAAAAGTCAGATAACAATCATTTTGGCAATTGGAGGAAAAGTATTGTTGTAGTCAAACCCATAGATTTTAGTATATCCTTTAGTCACCAATTGAAGTTTAAGGCGATCAATCTCACCATTAGATCTAACGTTAATGGCATAGACCCAACAACAACCTATTGCCTTCTTCCCAAATGGAAGAGGAACTAACTCCCATATTTTGTTTTGTTCAAGAGCCTGCCATCTAGGATGATCAAATGCTTCTGTCACATTTTTAGGTAATAGAAGAGACAAAAGAAATAAAGGAAAAATAGGAAGTAGACAACCTGTGGTAGCTAAGAAAATTGTTAATAGGGTGAGGATTATGGGTAGAACAAGTACCTTTGCGAATGGCAATGGGCCAACCTAAGTAATTGTGATTAGGGGCCATAGTATTAAGTGATGATTGAGAAGGACATGCTGAAGAGGACTCACTTACGGGTGTTTTATTTATGTTGAGAAAAAAATGTTAATACAATAAATAGATGATATTTGATATTTAATAACAAAGATATGATACAGGAATAAATAACAATATTCTTAATAATACATGTATAATCTAGATATTCTTGATTATATAAGACAAGTTCCTTATTTCTACAACTACAACAAGAAGCATGTATCCTTGAGTGCAGTGAACAAAAGGAGATAAATTTTTTGTGAAATTAATTAGTTTGAGATTCATGTGAAAGAAGTAGAGCCCCCACTCCAGCATTAGGAATCTCGAACTTGCTTTGAATAATGGACACTTGTGCATATTCTTGTGGCATCAACGTGTTCTTCATGTGGGACAAGATTACCCTCACCTGTGGGTTCGTCAACAATGCTTTTGATTTGGTACAAAAAATTATGTATTGTTTTGCTATAAAGACTCAACGAAGGTTAGTATGAAGTTAGTAACCACAAGCCTTCCTTTTCATATGGAAATACTCGTTAATTGTGTCCTAAACCTGATATGAGGGGGTCAAACCTAATGACGCAAGAGAGGTTCAATTTCAATAATTTTAATTGAAGTCATGTAAGAAGTAATCGGTCCTGAAATTCAGGGTTCATATTGTTAGCATTGTGATCCTGATAAGAGAGGTATGGCAGAGGAGTTGATGGGGTTAATTTATGGGTGGTTTGATAGTGGTTTAATTGTGGGTGATAGATGGATTCAACAAACTTTGTTAAGATAAATTCTGATATCATCTTAAAAAAGTGAACTCGAAGCTTAACTTGACATTATAAAACCGGCTTGTAAGTGAGATTTGCACTCACTTATAATTTAGTCATATCTATAGCCGATGTGGGATCTCCATAAGTAGCCATGAGCAAAGAGAGAGTACAAGGTTAAAGAAAAAATTAGAGTTTACCATAAGGAATGGTGGCTCTGGATACCACTCTTTGCCAACACATACAAGCCATATAGAAAACAGAATAACAAAAGGGACAGCTGGCAAAACAAAGGGCAATATTTTGCTGTTGAAACAGAATGAGAAAACTGAGAGAAATAATTTTTTCATATTCTACTCTAATAGTCTTGTGTACTCGAAATGTTGATGCTGTAAAGATCCTATGATCCTCCAAGGAGACGTCCATCAGTGATGGGATCATATGATGTGGCTCTAGAGTGGATTGAAGTGTTTTCCAGACATTAAATTCAAATGAAAGAGAAAACGTCCCTGAATATGTCAAAGTACTAGTACCTGCTGGAATTTTCTAGTAGATCGTAAGGATGCACATCCCCTCCTTCTGTAGTGAACAAAGACCAAGAAAAGAGGAACAATTGGTTGCTTGGACAAAATTGGTGTTGTTCACGCAGAACAGTAATCAGCACCAAAAATTTGAAGGAAAATGAATTTTGGCGCAGGTTGCTAGTTACAGGAAAAGATATAACAGGCTAGAAAACTGCCAGAAAAGTTCTAATAGTGACAACAGACAATGCCTGAAAAATTCTAAAGTCACCTGAAAAGTCATTGGTGACTGGAATGGTCGCCTGAAAATGATAGTCACCGGCAAGTTTACCAGAAAGTATGGCAGTAGCCAAAAAGTAACTGGGAAATATGATTGCTGAAAAAGTCATTGAAAGCTTTGATACCGTGCTGGAAGAGAAGCAATTTTTTTCGGAATTTGCTCAAGTTATTATTCCACACAGCCGAACGAGTTTATTTATGTACAAAGAATTACGAAGATAATTAATTTCAAAAAAAAGTGAAAGAGAATAATTAATTACCATGCTTCCTATGATGCATTGAACCTAACTGTACCAAGAGGCTAGGCAACTTTGGAAAATAAACATTGAAGGAGTTCTTATCTTCTAAAAATAATTTCCCATTTCCAGTGGTTGTATGCCAACCATACCATAGGTAGGAACAAATGGACCGGACAATATCTGATTGTGCACCACTTCAAGGTTAGGTCATGACTATCTGGTTGTTGTTGCTTGTAACACGTCTCTAGTGAAGGGCATAAGATTACCATCATATATGTCAACTGTAAACGAGCAACAGGGTGGTGACACGGACATTGAAGTGCTTTCTTGGGACTAATCAAAGGGTTAGCGCACAACCATCTTCTGTGAGTGTTAGGTATACGAAGCATGGTGGGATATTATGATCAGTAGGTTTCATTGAAATGTGTATCTAACATGGCACTTGTCGTGCTTTATTTTTATCGAAATTATGCTGTAAATAAGGATACAATGAATGAATAAACTCCCAAATTTCTAGCTGCACACCTTTCTATTTTCTTATTTACGTTGAATTAAATTATAGATCTACAGGATCCAATTACTTATTTCCTATTTAATTTATGTAGCTTTGGGCTTTCCAAATACAATAGCTAGCTTTTGTAGTGTGGCTCTCCGAAGCCCAATTTTTGTATTAGATTTCCTTATTTAGGAATCACCCTTGTTTAATTTCAGTGAATCTGTAATTGTACATAAGCTTTTCTTTGACAAAATTTCACTTATTGGGATGACTGGTTGAGACTAAAAGAAAATCACAAAGGACGACAGTTTATCCGACCTGAAGTGTGCAGAACATATAATTTTGGTGAGCATGTAAGTTTGCTAATTGTACATAGAAGATTGACCTTTTGTGCCAGTTAGTTATTTTCTGTAGAACCTTTGCAGGTTTGCATCCTATATAAACCTCAGTTTAACATATATTTATTGGTCTGGTAAAAACTAAAATAAATTTGTGCTGCGGGATACACTTTGATTTTACTTGCAAAGGTGCCTATTCTTTGTTAAAAGGAATCTTGTCTTAAAATTATTTTCTTTACAGATGGTATGCATTCATTAGTAATTTAGAGTAGGATCAATTTTTTATGTTTACGTTGTTTATCTGTTGCATATTCATTGACTAAAGTTCATGATGTTCTTAAGATTTCCTTATGTTGTATTTGCTTCTATATTGTGCATTTGTAGAACTTTTGACAACAAAGTTTACAGACATCTCTACGTCCTTTTAGCTTCTTTATTGTATTCAGCCAGTTGTTTCTCGTATAGGTTCGCTTTGTCTGTTCATTCTCCTTAATTTGTTTCTTGTATTCTTTGTTTTTGTAAGTTGTCTAGGAGAATATTGCATTGTCCTTAATGTAGCTTATCCTTCCATTCATTAAAATGATTTAGAGAGCTATAAAAGGTCAAACCAGATATCATAAGTTCTCTGTTTTCCTGTTTTTATTTCCTATTTACTCTGAAATCCTTGTGTGTGGGTTTTGTTCATGCAAATTTAGAAGTCCTGTAATCATTACAGGGTTCTAGTTTGGGACAGTTTTTTAAGCAATATCTGGAGCCAATCAAACTGAATGATGTCAAGGTAATCAAGCTTTATGAACAGTCTTAAATATGTTTCTTATTATTAGAATGACACTATTTTCCTTTGGGTTGTTCGAAGGTTAACTGGACATCAATGGATTTGAGCTATTTACTGGAGGTGAGATGCAGCAGTGTTTTTGTCTGAGCATATATGTAAAGTAATGCTGTAATGATATGTGGAACTTGTTTTGCCCTTTCCAGGATAAGTATTCCATGCATTTTGCCAACACTGTTAAGAAAGCTACACCTGTCTATGGAGCTGGCGTGGTTCTAAAGGCATATAATATAGATGGCGATGTGCGTATCAAATATAGAGATCAGTCAGACTTTGAAAACATTGCTAGCCAATTTGGTATATTTCAAGAGTGGAAGGTAATTCAACTATGTTTGTTTTTAACTTCACAAGGGCAATGCATCATAATATGCAAGTGGAGTCCTGAATTTCAATGTCTGATTTCAATCTGCCGTGGCAGATTATACAATGGACTAATTATAGAATGAAATCATTCTAGTCTGAGTCCTGGATGAAATTTGAAGCAAAAAGCTAGGTTAAAATCTTCTGTTTCTATACGTTTTAGAAGGCTTTGAGTTCCAGATCAGAAGTCAGGAATGTTTATGGTAGTTATTTTCCCAAGTGTATCAATAAGGTATAAGGATTCCCTAGAAGTTTCCGTTAGTTTGGAATGTTTGTTGGTTGGGTAGGAAGGTGAATAGTAAATGCATTTATTTGAATCAAAGCTTGAACTTAAATTTGAGTATAATATATTATTGGTTGCATCTGATCATGCATGTAGATTGTTTATAGTGTCCGTGCGTAACACAACCATCTCTATGTTTCCCTGGTTTTTCATGCCTTGTTCTTCTTGTGGATAGATCTAATTTTGTCCTACATTTTTGTGTTGCATACGTCCATTGCCAGGATGGAGTACCGAGGACAGCCTATAAAGGAGTAGTTGTTTTCAGACATCAAACCTCACGACGTATATTCCTTGTTGGTCCAGAATCTTTGAAGCTACTTCAGATCGAAGAGTCCTAATAATGGATGAGGAAGAAAAATATTCAAAATGTAAGAGAGTAGTTGTTTTCAGATATCAACGGAAGTGTTGCGGAGTCATTGATATTGAGCTTAAAGTGGCTTGCGAAGAAGCTATGGTCTGTGCGCTATAAGCGCTAAAAATGCATACGACAATATCTTAGAACAAAATTATGGCCACCATAGCGGGTATCTAGAAACAGATTTTGTCTTATGAGTGGCGTGAGGTCCTAGCTTGGCCATGCTAACCTCATATATCCCTATTCTCCGTTCATGTGACAGCAATGGAGGGTGATTTTTATGTCAAAGTGGATGTTGAAGAGGATCGATTTATTTTCTTTATTTTTCATATATGTAGTTTGCTTTATTTGTAGAAGAAGTAAAAACGCCTTTGCTTACTGTCATTTTTCTTGTGTGAGAATTTGAACTGTTCCCTTTTTGCTCTGAAACTACATAATTAACGCTCTGCATAAGTGGGTGGCGGCGACGCAGCAAAACAACAAATGAGAATCGACGAATGCAATTCACAGAGAGCGCCTTCTCGAAGCTTTTCGTGATCAATGGCGGCGACCAAGAGAGGAAGGCGGAGGAATTCGAATTTGACAGAGATGACAACAGACTTTTCTATTAAGATTTTATTTCTTTAAACAAATTTAAAATTTAAAAAAATATATATATAAAAGTGAGGTTTTAAAACTATTTGTAAATGGTGTGATTGTTTCAACTTTCCAAAATTAATGAAAATAAAATAACTAAACTAAATATTTACAATAAATAAATAATGAGATCAAGCAATTAATACAATATATTATTTGCAAGAGTCATTCACCTCTTGACAAAATACCTCTAGCATCTCTTATATAGTCTTTGCTTTATTTTCTTATTTTGTTGTCATAAATTGCTTACAACATTTTATTCTCATGGGGATGATTCATCGTTGTCATTATTAAGTAAAGTTTTTTTTTTAATTTGTCATTTTTTTCTGCTTCATCTTTTAGTTTGAGTCTGAATTATATATTAAAATAGAAAATAGAATTGCCTATTATATAATGCACGTAAAGTCATAATATTCTAGTATAATATTCTTACAAGACTTAATTAAAAACATTTAATTGTACATATATTATTTATTAGAGTAGTTCAAAGCTTATAAAAAGATGATTCAATACTTATATTTTTTTCCAACTACTTCAAGATTAATATATAAGTATTCCGATAAAATAAGAAATAGTTCCTTAAATTTTGAAAACAAACAATTGCACATTATCAAATTCTTTAAATTCCATAATATAGGATTCGAATCACCCACGCTAAATTATTTTAGTTCAAAGCGTTTTTTCAAAATCCGATAATAAGATTTAATAATATTTGATTATATATATATATATATATATATATATATATATAGAGAGAGAGAGAGAGAGAGAGACATCTAACATAAAAACTAATCTTAATCCTTCAATTATACATTAAAAAAATAACTTTACTCATTCCATGGACAAAGTACAACGAAAATATAACTTACATCATATCTAAAAGTGACTCGATATATTCTAAGTATCCACTTCTGACTAGGAGTACCTTTAATATATAATATTAAAGTTAAGGAGTATTTAGAATTTAATATATCTAATTTTATGAAATTAAAATTGCTTTTAAAGATATTTTATAATAAATTCATTTAAATTTAAGATTTATATTAATATTTTATTATATGATTTTATTTGAATTATATTTTAAAATTATTTTTTATTTAAGTTAATATTTCAAAAAAATAATTTAAAATAATTTAAAATTTTTTAAGAAACTCTACAAATAGCCATGAATATAAATAAATATAAAAAATAATTCACAAATATTTTTCATATAAATACCTAATAGTTAGCACGATAGATTTTCTGACACTACAAATAGAACATAAGTCCTACCCTTACCATCCCATTGCCATTAGTAAATTGTGACAACGATAATCATACATAAAATTTGTTGAAACAAATTTCTTCATAATTTTTTTAAATAATATAAATTTATATGAATTACAAATAATTTATACACAAATTTAAATCAATTACATAAAAGAACATTTAACCACTTAATTTACATTTTGACTAATTTTAACTTACGAAGAACTTATTTCTCTTTTTTTATATTAAAACTTGTTATGTAGTTTGTGATGCTACAATTGTTGAAACCATCCCAAAATATTCTGGTCACCATATACCAGCCATCTTTGTCATATACTAGAGAAATCATGTAGATCATTAAATAATTTCGACTACGGATAGCAGGGTAACTATAGAGTATAAACTTCCATAAATGAACCAGAAAACGAGTTTTTTTTTTTACAGAAACAAAGTTTGTTGTTTCTCAATCTCAATCCACGGAAAAGAGAAAATAATGGAAAAAGAAAACTTTTAAACAGGGAAAATTTTCAAACAAAGCCGTAGATTAAAAATAATTAGCGGTACCGTCAAAACTTTCAATTTATCTTATCCTTAGGTCAGTTGTACTTTGGCATCGTCAACTTGTTTTGCTCCGACAGAGAAGAACTCAATGATCACTTCCAGTGGCATGCCCTTGGTTTCTGGAACTTTCAAAAAGACAAACACCCATGCTATGAAGCACACGACAGCATAAATACCAAAAACACCAGCGAGGCCTACAGAATTGAGCATAACTGGGAGTGTGTAGGTGACAATGATATCACAGATCCAAAAGGTAAGAGCACAAATGGCAATGCAGAGACCACGAACTCGAGTGGGGAAGATCTCTGCACAAAGTATATTAGGAATTGGTCCAAATCCCATGACAAAGAAACAGAAATATACAATGACACTAATGGTTGAGATTGATGCATTTGCAGTGCTGCCCAAATCCACAAGACTCCCCAGGACTAATATGAGAAGAGATGCTATTAGGACGGGAATTGTACTAAGCAGCAAAGTCCTGCACAAAGGAAAAGAAGAAGCATCACTAAGATGCATTGCAACAAGTAATCACATTGCCAGGGTACTAAATGCGCAAAGAGCGGATATTTCAGCAGACATTAAATACTCACAGCTTACAAGCAGTTACCTATTTCTGTATCGACACCTTTCAAATTAGAAAGAAAACTATTTTTTTTTTATCTCTGATGGTGGTAGTTAAAAGCCCCAAATTATTGTTGGCAACTGCAATAAATTACTAAATTAAAAGTACCCTACACCAGCATAAATTCAGCAGTGAAACATTTATTGATAGAAATAGCAATAACAAAGATATTTCAGCAAACAACTTCCAAAGAAAAGTACAAGTAAAATAAGTAAAAGATATTTCGTATAGGAACATGAAAATAAGTAAAAATTGCATCTTATACGGGAGGAAAAAAATAAAATAAAAGAGGCATTGGGACCAGCAAAAATCTCATGAACATATCCAAGCTAGTTACAGCAAAGAGTGAAAAGTCAACGCCACCTGTTATAGACATCTACTCTAAACTGAATGATTTTAGAAAAGTGCATGAAGGGGGGACATGCAAAAGAAATTATATTTTCATATGAAAAACACCCAACAATGACATCCACCTCTTTGAGCCTATTTCATATTATTTGATGAAGAAGCCAACAGAAAATGGTAATGGGGAGATGAATACCTTCTGCCAGATATATCCATGAGCCTCATGGCAACGGCTATACAAGGAAGCATCAACAAGGTTGTCACTGCACTGATAAGAAAGGATGAAGAAGTAGAACCAAGGCCTAAGTTTGAAAGAAGGTAACCAACACCTGCCTGCTCAAGAATTTGAGGTGTATAGTAGAGAACCCCATTTATACCAGAGAACTGCATCGAAAGAGGATTTAAATAAGTCCAGCATAACTTTTCACCAGTAGCAGAGCCAGACCTTATTGGTTGACATAAAAATGTTAATGATTAGTTAATGAATACTACTTTATAAAGTAAATTAGATAATTGAGTGAATTTATTGTTCCCATACTGGAAAAATGTTTATCAATTATATAATTTTGCAATTTTCCCATTTTTTAACATAGAACACCACCACAAGCATATGAGACTTACGGTATTAGACAACTTCCAAACCAAAACACAAATTTTAGGAAAAGATTTAGTTTGATTTAACAGATTACTTTAGCTTTGGAGTTAACAGAGTCTTTTCTGCACTATGTAAAATCAGTAACAATTCGACCCATAAAGTAAAAGTTATTCAAGGACATTGAAGCAAATGATTCTTGTCAAGATTTTAGAAAGTAAAATTCTATTGGATTACATATTAAGAAGTTTTTTGCATAATGTAGAAAGAACTTCAATCCCTTTGGAATATTCTTTTCTAGGCCATTGAAGATAGGAATTTAGTCAAGATTTCAATAATAATGTAGCATGACCAAATAATTTTTGAAACAATTTCATCAAAGTTGGATTTAATATCATTATACCATTAACCCATATATGATGTATTTTTTTGACAGTATTAAAACGTAAACCTCTTTTAGCCTCAAATTCCAAAATGTATCTCATCAACTAACATAATACGAATAATGTAGTTGTAAACAAAAAAAGTGTTTCAACCTTGAGATTCACAATTTCATTTGTTAGATACATTGATGTGCTCAATACATAAATTATCAAGTAAATTTGTTTTTTTTTTATCAAAACAGAACTGAAAAAGACTGATTTTATATTTGACACCCACTAAAACAATTTCATCCACATAAATCAAATAGCATCTCAAATTAATTTTTCTTTAAAAATGCACTCTTCTATAAATCAGTAGGTGCAAAAGTAATTCTCATTAAAAAAATTAAAGATCTCAGTCCCTGCAAAAAGCCCAATCAAACTCTTTTGTTGAAGCTCAGATAAACTGTATGGACACTTTTGAAAATGGAAAAGATAATTGCATTAGTTAGATACAAATGACTAACAGCTATTCATACTAATAATCTAGGTAAAGTAAAAAGTAGCACAACACTACAACTATTACAAGACTATTAACCTCAGAAAATTCCTAAATCCTTAACAGCCCTTATATCCTAACAAATACAATCGAGAGAGCATCTTACAAAATATATTCTTAAGCTGTGTGAAAAATTGCCCAGGTGGAACATAGTTATAGGCTGACAATTACCCTGTCCTTGCATGTTCAGCATTTTTTAAGAAGGTAAACAACATGAAAAAAAGCAACAGTAACTACCACTTGGATACAACACAATGAATGTTTCATCAAAAGGAAAAGAAACAAAGTACTAAAGTGCAACATTACAAGAGGAGGGAACAGCAAAAAAGCAGATATTGAAAATATGCCGTTACCTGCTGAAGAATTTGAAGTCCCACCCCCACAATCAAGGCGTGCTTCACCCCAGGTTCAAAAAGGTCACTCCAGTTTGGCCCTTTGGCAGTTGTTTCAGATGGATGAATCATAGCTGGTCCAACAGGTCGTTGACGCATAACATCCTTGTTATAAAGGGTTGGCTGACTCACCAAAGCAGCGGCCTGTACAGTCTCACCATCATTCGGTAAATCACCACCAGGGAGTGAAACCATAGAACCACGTAATCCAGGACCACCATCTTGGTGTAAATATATTCTCTTGAAGCCACTTTCCTTGTTTCCATTTGGGTCCTCTCTTTCAGACCATTTCCATGCTAGCTGCCAACCACCACCAATCCTGGTACTACCAGTGGGTTCTCCTGCATTTCCATGCAAAAGACTACCTTGCCTTGTGCTTGAAAGGTTGCTAGGAGCAGTTGGAGGTATGTCCTTATCCAGACTCGTTGTTTGACGTGAGATCAATGGACTGTGCAAATTGTCATCAGAATCACCGGCAGCAGCATCAGAGACATAATCATCACCCTCTCTGGCAAGGCTTTCTTCGTCCCAATCTTCATTCCTAGGCTGATTTCCCCCAACACTAAACATACTCCCAAAGTGTGGAAAAAGAGTGCTTCGCATGCTTCCTGTTTCTGGGAGCTTCTCATGAACACTACCAAAGAGGGTCACTAGAGGGTCCACTAGACCACTTTGATTTGCCATGCTTCCTTTCCGAGATACAAGGCCGGTTGAACTTGGTCCAGCAGAAGGTCTAGCAACCCAGGACTGACCTTGTTCCGGTCCATACAACTTAATCTGATCTTTTGCTCTGTATGGATCCTCTTCATCACCAAGTTCATTGGCTGGACTAATTATATACTCTTCTATGGCTGTATCACCTCCAACTCCAAGCCCCTCAACCAGTAAAGCCATTTCACCTGTCCATGCCAGACGACAATAATTAACGTAAAAATTGTTAGACATACATCCAATAGGAATTCACTCTTTCAGTACACCATCATATTCATTGACATGATATAATGATGGGTTGAATTTGTATTGGATGTTTGTGCAAAAATGTTTTATACAAATAGTGCATAAATTGAACTCGTAGACACAATCCTTCCCCCAACTCCCCTATTTTAAGAATGCATTAAATATTTATAATCATATTTACATGAAAAAAATAATCACTGACAGACCACTGATAACTATCCATCATTCATTATCAATTCTTGTTACCCATTACAAATGAACAGTGAAAAGATTATGGCAACTGGAACAGATCAGGCTCATAGAATACATATCTAATCACCCAAAAGTGAACAGCAGAATGTCCAGAACACAACCAGCTACGACCTGATTTAAAAATTAAGGAAAAGCAAGTCATGAAGACTAAACAAGAAACTAACCGGAAACATCTTCCCTTCCACGAAGGCGCTGCAAAACCTTCTTGGCCTCAAGCATTCGGCCTTTACTAACAAGCCATCTCGGAGACTCGGGCAAGAAGAACAGTGTGAGTGCAAAGTAAATAAGAGAAGGGATTGAAAGAACACCCAACATGAGTCTCCAGCTTGGAGCCTTGGTCAGTGACATCCCAAACACCATACAATAGGAGAAAAACATTCCCGCGGAACCAGTAAACTGTGGAAGTGTATTGAGTAATCCCCTAATCTCAGGAGGAGCTGTCTCAGATATGTAAAGAGGTACCAAGGTAACTGCCAAACCAATTCCCAAACCATCTAATAGCCTTGCAAAGAGGAGGATATAAACATTTGGAGACCATAGCATCACAAGAGAACTAGCAAAATAAAGGAGAGATGAAATAATCAACATAGGACGTCGGCCTAGCAAGTCTGAAAGGGCTCCAGAGCATGTAGTAACCACGGTGGCACCAATAAGTGACATGGCCACAATTAGACCTTCAACTGTAGGTTGACTTTCTAATAGAAACTCCCTTTTTATATACAAGATAGATCCTGCATACGAACCCAAAAAAACCCAGTTGAATGATCATATTATGGGTAGATCAGCCAATTTTAATTCATCCATACGTGAAAAAAAAATCAATAAACCTTACATCTAAAGAAAAGGTTGAAAATAACAGAAACAGACCTGCAATAGTCGCATTATCCCATCCTTGCAGTAAGTTACCGATGGCAGCAGCAATAGCAACAAGAACAGCTCCACTCATCGTTTCAATTAGTTTCGTAATCAATCAGCCTGAAAAAGCAAATAAGGTAGCCGCATATAAATATTTAACAGATAGATCAGCACAATCACTGTAATAACAAATTCACGAGTCCTAAACCTAAGCGTAACCATAATAGATTGATGATCCAGAGCAGAATGACAGATCCAGAATGCAAACCCGGTTTTATATTTCCATACCTAATTATATTAGCTTGGCTTGAAGGGTGGGCGTTTCGAGTATCTGAGATGTAGAAAAGGACATGGATCACTCACTCACTGCAACATGAATCGGAGGGGCGAGCTCCTTTTTTCTTTCTTAACTTTTTTTTTTTTGTTTTTTATTCTTAAAACATAAAAAAACTAATACTAGAGTTCAGTACTACGACAACGGAAGGCGCGTATAGAAAACAGCACAAGGAGCGATCCTATTCGTTGGGTCGAAAAGTAAAGCAAATTGAGTCCCCTGGTTCTTTTGCAACAGAGGCTCGCTACTGGACACCTGGCCTTCTAGCTCTCTCACTGCTCTCCACGTCATCCCCCTCCCCGATCGGAATCAGTTATGCGTCAAACAATCATCATTTTGAAAATACAGTTTATACTTTAGGCGTTGCAATAATTATAGTCCACTGGCCAGCAAACCATATCACATATCAATGCCTACAATAATAAATAATATAAAATGATAGAAGGGAAATCAATCACAAAGTTTTAGAATTCAATCATAAATTTTTACATTATCGATTAATTATAGTACATGAAAATTGAATTCATAAAGTTATTCTTTAATTATTTCTCTTTTGGGTCAACAAATATATAGATATTGAAATAGTGAATTTTTAATTTTAATTTAATTTAAATATGATTTTAATCTCCGAAAATTAGTATGTTATAATTTTAGTTCTTATAAAAAACATCCTTTATTTTTCTTCCTATAAAATCTAAAAAAAAAAACAATACTCTTTTTAGTTTTTATAAAAGTGTAAAATTTGGTTTTAACTTTTTGTAAATTTTACTGGTTTAGTCTTTCAAAATTTTAAATCACTATTTTACATGTTTTAAGTGATATATATATTAAGACTATATTATAACACTGCTATACTTAACTATGAATAATTATTTAACTTTTAAATAACTACTTAATATTATATAGTATTATAAATCAAATGTAGTAATTTCAATTTTTCTTTATGTATCTTATATAAACTTACAGAAAAAAAAAATAGTGATTTTAGATTGATTAAATTTTAAAAAAAAATGAGTTGTACAAGACCAAAAGAAATTGTTATAAAGCCGAAATTGAAATTAGTTTATTTCATAAGACTAAAATACATGACTTTGAATTTTAAACGATGAAAATACATAAAAATAAAAAATAAAAAATATGTTTTAATGTGATTTAGATTTTCTTGTAGCCAAGTATGCCTATCGGTGAATTACTATTCACACAAATAGAAAATGAAAAAAAGCTAAAAAAATCAATCCACTAAAAAAATGTGAAAACATAAACATCAAGATAAAATTTTAATCTCAATAATTTTACAGTTGACAGTAGATTTGTAAAGAAAATATATTATGATTTCAACATAATTATAATACGTTTTAGGAATCATTGTGTATAAATATTTTCTTACTATTTAAGTTTATGTATTCTATTACCATTATTTTAATAATTATATTATTAATATTAATTTATATGAGTTTTACATTGTAATAAAATAAATAATTAAAATAATAAATAAAATACAATAATTTAATATATTAATCTAATATTTTCTTATAAATATTTCTATATTTTTAATAAATAACTAAAAAACTAAAATAATAAATAAATTTCATATTTATTAATATATATATATATATATATTTATATTGAAATAAATAAATAATAAAACAAAAATATTATAAAATAAATGAAATTAACTAATTTAAAATTTAAAATTTATAGAGTACTTTATTTTAATATATTATTATTTTAAAACATAACTTTTTATTTATTAAGATTTAATAATGATTTATATTTTAATTTAAAATTTATTTTAATCTAATTTATATTTTTAAAAAATATTTTTAAATCAAACTATTTTTAAAAAATTATTTTAATAATTAAGTTTTAAATATATAAAAAAAATTTCGTTCTATTTCATATCTAATGTGATTTTTTCACTAATTTTTCATATTTTTCTGTTAATTCAAACTATCTTTTTTTTGGTTTTGCACTTGAGTAGCAACAGTACTCTCCTTGATGACTAGTCGAGGTGCTGAAAGTCTCCTCATAATGGAAACAGTGGCTTCTCCGGAGGTGGTGGAAAGAATGAGATGCTTGTGAATAATTGACAAAATGTCACTCCAAATTTTGGAGAGAGTTCTTCTTTCTCCTTTTGGCAATAATTCTTGATAGTTTTGCATTACTCTCATTTCCTTTACTCTTTCATTCTGTTCAATTGATGACAAAATTCACACGAGGCTCTCACTGTGCACCGATCACATTTTTATGCCCCGTCAACAATAAATTCCTCTCTTCCATGGTCAGTTCTAGATCAATTTTGCAATTGCCTTCATGCATTCAACCAACTTTTCTTATCTCAAATTAATTGGCCACGTAAACTTGGGTCTCTCTCTCCTTCTCTGCGGACATTGTTGTGTTGAAAAGAAAAGAAGAAGAATGTGAGGCCAAAGGACATAGGGCGTACCTTAGAAGGGAGTTCATCCAAAGAAATTGGTTGCCGAAGAACATGGAGTAACCAGTTGTTTTCCTACTCGGATTTCGACCTTCTACGAGCTATTAAGTCTTATGGTTTAGAATTAGAATTCGATCCAAGTAATATTTTATAAATATCTTCGTAGATAGTAACTCTAACAATATCCTGTAATTTAAAATCCAAACAGGAACTAAAATCAAAATAAGTTTATTTAATTAAAAAACTGAAAATTATATAGCTTAATATATTATTAATTAATTGAAACAATTGTAAAATAATCTAAACTTTCTTCCCTTTTCTATTAGATACCCATGTCTTTGAACTTGTGCTAATCATTTTTTTAAATATTTAAATTATTCTAATGATTTTTCTTGTTGAATACAATCACAATTTTGATTCAGATTAATTGATAATACTAGTACATAATTCAAAATTACAGCATATTCAAATTGAAGTAATTAACAATATTTACACATTTTTAAATATTTATTGACTATTATAATTATTTAATGAGTAAACACTAACGCCTCTAATTATTTCCTTATTTTCTATTTATTTTTTATTATAAAATAAAATTTCCTAAAAAATTATTTCAAAATGATAAAGAGTTCGAATAAGTAAACTTGAAAACCACTTGTAAGTATAAATATATCATCTCTGTTATCTTTCTTAGTCGTGCCACTTGAAGTTCACGTTATCCATTAATGTTTATAAAAACTTTTAATGAGATGACATAAAATATTGAAAACTTAAAAAAGAAATGAGTTCTATGAAATAGAGATTAAGTAATGTAACACTTATGTATAAAATTAATTTACAGTATTAGGAGTTATTGTAAAATAAAGTGAAGTTGCTTATGTGTTTCCAGTAAAAGAGTAGGATTAATATAATATACACATTGAAAATTTGATTGAATCTTATCATACACTAATAAAACTACGTGTAAAATGGGAAATTAGTCACAAGTCTAAAACTTCCTCTCCGTGAATTTAATAATTTCCAACTTTTATGAAGTGAGTTTCATAGTTTTAGGATCAGTTGCAAGGTGTGTGTCTGTCATTCTTTTTACTGAGTAGTTAAAAGGAATATCGTGTCTATGTTTCCATTAAAGAAATAAAAAATTAAAGATTTAAATACATTATCATACTTTAAACTAAAGATATAGTAGATAATTTCTTAATATTAAAAGAAATTTAAAAATCATTACATGATTATAGGTTAAAACAAAACATATTTTTAAAAGGTTGTTCTCCTCTATAATTATATAGAAAAATTATACTGACTCTTGTTTATAACTAGTTGATCTCACATATTGTTTATAACTAGTTCATCTCACATAGTTAAACTATTAATGAAAAAAAAAAAATAAGGATAAGTCTTCTACCTACCACTAAACTTTAACTTAAAATTATTAGAACTTGTCTTGACATAAATATTTTTATAAAAAAGATAGTTGAAAATGATAATTAAATTAGTTGTATAATAATAATATTCATTTAATTTAAAATATAACTTCATATTTTAGGGACAAGTCTATTCATAAACATTAATATAACAAAATTAAAAGTGATATATCCACTTTATGTATACATAAACATACACATACATGTAAATTTTCATTGGGATAGGAGTATTTAATGCTCATAATACCTTATTGTCTACATGCCTTTATCTATTATTGTAGGTTTTAAAAAGTGTGGTTAGTGGTCTTTTAGACTATGTATTTCTTAATAGAATGGGTGTGACATTAGTTATTCTAGCAATAAAAGTATGTTAAGAGTTTGGTAATGGGTGTGACACTAATTCTTCTAGCAATAAAAATATTAAAAGTATTAAAAATTTGGTCAAGAATTAAATATGTAGCCTGTGATTAATCTTACTAAGTAACTCTTTAATTATCTTCTCATTTCTCCAATCTTTATCTTTGTATCTACCACACACTTTTCAAATAACCAATTGTCAATCACACCAAGTTTTCACTTTTAGAAGATTTTCCATTTCCAAAAACCTATAAAATAAGCTTTTAAAATAATTAGTTGTTTACTTTAGTGTCATTATAATTGTCTTCACTATATACAATCATAACCAATTATTTTTATACATTTACATGTATTAAAATAGCTTGTCATCAAATATCTTTATCATATTAATAATAACCAATTATTTTCATATATTTACATACATTAAAATATGTATGTATTTACATACATTAAAATTTTAATGCTTGCATATTTTCATTAATTCACAAAATTTTAATATTATAACAGGTATAATAAAAAAAAATTAAAAGAGCCACAATCACAATAACAACATTATATATCATTAAACATATTTGATACCAAAATTGGACATTTTTTATTTATATATTACTCTTTTTATTTATTTTTCTTGAATGATTATTGTTCTTGTAAGAGACTAGTGAGCTCCAATAAACAATGATGTCTCTTATAAGTCTGAGTAATGCAGAGTAAAATTAGATAAAATAACAGTACTTGATTCTTTCATATCACCTCTCTTTTTATAGTATTTGGATGAATAGTATTCGGATGAGCCATGGAGTGAATAGACCCTCCAGTCCAATATAACTCTCCATTTGGTGCAATTATATATTAGTTTAGATATTTGGTTCTCCTTGTAATACAATTATACAATTATATTTATTTTATTATTGTTGAGATCGTTTACTTTTTTTTTCGTAGTTTAACATTTTTTTTAAATGTTCCTTCTATCATTTTCTGCATTCTTTTTATTACTATTTTTAAATATTTGATATTTAACATTTGCATGCAAATATATTATTTTGTTATTTTTATATAATTCAACTTTTAAAATACATGAAATTATTAAAATAATTGACCGAAAATATTGAACTATGCTTGACCTCTAAAAGATATAACGTTTTGCAAGTAGCGATATATCAAAGACGAGAAGATTAACAATTATGTTTAATTGTGCAGTTTTTGTAGAATATTTTTACAATATATTAAGTATTTAGAATCTATGCGGTTTTCTCTTAACCTGTAATATCTTTAGTCCCTTTTATGGAGTGAACCCATACGTGAGATCTTTACACGTTTTTTACTTCTTAAGTTTTAATTAGGATACCTTGTCTTTTCTAAAGAATTATCCCAATTGCCTTTTACTTTTAAGAATTTCTTCTAACTTTTCTTCACCTCTTCTAATTTCTTTTACCACTTAATGGCAAACACCTTAAATAATAATACATTTTTAACTAATAAATGCATTAAACTGTTCCAAATTGTTATGTTAAAATGGGTTGGAAATATACTGAATGATACACTACGTAAAAACGTTTTTCAATTTGAATCCAAAACGCACAATAAATCATATGTTTTTATAACAATCATGCCTCCAAAGCCGTCTTAAAATACTAAAGATGTTTACATGAGTCCCTTGTACACTCTGTCCCATCTCTATTCTTTATCATACACAGAAAAAGAAGAAAAGAGAGAATAATTCCAAAGACACACGTTCTAAAGTTGTTATTTAATTTTTAAAAAGCTTTTAAATATTTTGTTCTGGAATGTATTTTAAAAAATTCATTTCAGAGAATTTGTTCTGAGAATTTTGTTCTAAAATGTATATTTCATGTATTTCATAAAATTTGTTTTAAAAATTCAATTTTTGAATTTGTTTTAAAACTTTTATTTTAAAAATTATATTTGAAAAATACATGTTTGAGAAAGCTTGTTCTTTAGAATAAATAACTGGAAAATTATTTTTACAAAAGATAAAATGGTCTTTATTAAAAATTATGGTGGTCTAGTTAGAAATTATGGCCCATATCCGAATAACAAAATACAAGCAATTCCTTCATGCATTCCATCAATGAGAGAAAAGAACATAAGTGTGACTCTGAGTTAGTATATAAGAGGTTTGAATTTTGGACTGCTACTAAGTTTATCGGAGGTGGTGTTGTTAGTTGTCAGAGGTAATGCATTATCGGTCAGGGTAGTTGGTTGCTTCCCTGTCCCATTTGGTTTCATCTTATTGTAAGCTGTGAAATTGAATTTGGATTTAATCTAGATGATTTGGATTAAATTTTGGTAATAAAACTTGTTTTGATTAGGGTGTTTGGTATTATTGGACGATTCAGGCCCAACAATGTAGGGCGATCACTGCCGTCTCACTATTAAGTGCTGGTGCAGGTGTGCAAAGGATTTTTTTTCTTCTGCTTTTGGAAAGGGGAAAACACTTATGAAATAGTCATTTCGCAATATAAAATTAACATTCGGTCTTTTTTGGAATGTTACAATTACCTTTTGAAAAGTTATTTTTAGAATGGAAAATTAAACTTCCCAAATATAACACAACCCTCCTAAATGACTTCTGAATTTTTTTTTTTTCGAAATAAAAAATTAAGGTTTCAGAATACATAATTCAAACACAACACGCATCCTCTCAAATGAATTTTTGAAAATCCTTTTCAAAATGCAAGTTTAACCTTCTGAAATACAAGTTTTTAAGCAAATTCTTTCTGCATCTCCGTACTTTCCTCCTTCATCAAGTATCAAGTAAAGATATCGTTTTACCCTCTTTATCTTTTTCATCTTCTCTGTTGTATCTCCTTTCCCCTTCTCATATTTTTAAGTGCATAATTTAGAAGATTTTTTTTTTATATTTTAGATTTTAAAATATAATTTTTTATATTTAAAATTATACCATTCAAAATACAGATTTTAAAAACAGAAACAATCGGCCCTCTACAGACGTGCTGCACCGAAATGGATACCGTGTTTTGCATTTCTGTCCAACAAATTTGTTACAGGGCGAAAACTTCTGCACCATCAATTGTGACGCACACTCCATGAAGTAAAAAAGTATCTTAATTATTACGTTTCAAGAAAGTTATTTTTTAGAATGCAAATTTTATATATTAGAAAATACTTTTTAGAAATACATTCTAAGAATATTAGAATATAAAATTTATATTTCAAAAACAAAATTCGAAATATATTTTTAAAAATTGTTTTTCAGAACTTATTTTTATCTAAAAGGTATTTTTAGAATTTTTTGAAAATGATGAGATAAATGTCAGAAGTGATGGGTGCAGTTATTTTTATTTCAAATTTGTTATTGTTATTTCAAAGGATACAAGTAATTATATTTACAATTAAATGGATTTTTATTATTTTTTACTTTAAGTTGATTTGATAATTAAAAATTATTTATTACCCTTCGTTAATGAGATAAGCTCACTAAAAGGACTGAAAATCTGGACATTGTGACACATTAATCAGTTTTTTTTTTTTCAATCGTTGGTCTTCCCATTATCTCTCTTGTTTTTATAGTTTTACATTTAATTATATATTGTTATTGTTTGTATTATTCCATGTGATTTTAGTGTTGAAGTGTACCATTCAAATAT
>Ga0209489_100842_pt1 | contig 61156 bp, 25 predicted proteins | sample SiratrowhiteBW_FD_187527 | JGI IMG/M metagenome (GOLD analysis project Ga0209489, IMG submission 187527) | Root nodule microbial communities of legume samples collected from California, USA - Siratro white BW (SPAdes) (version 2) | ecosystem: Host-associated > Plants > Roots > Nodule | place... | reverse complement strand
GAACGTTAGAGCACAATATGATATAAAATCAATTTAAATCAAATCAATAACACATAAAAGTAAATAGTAAGAAAACTTATCTCTTTATAGACCATGTGTCTCCTACTTTAATAATAATAATAATAATAATAATAATGTTAACTGCGCAATGTATATAAGTCATCAAATATAAATATATACTCGAATTTTGTTATCATCAAAACTTTATCAAATGATTTGATCCTCTAAAGGGACTTTGGACCGCCTAATGTTCAACACAACTGAACCACGATAATTATACTCAATGACATACATAAAGTTTGAATGAGTAACATGGAAATCACATGAAATTTGATCTCACACATTTCTATTTCCAGCTGGTCCAACATTAAAATCTTCATTAAGATCTATCCAAAATTTGCAATATTAACATTACAAACAACATAATGTAAATCATAATCTTTTATTCTGGAAAAGATTAAATAATACAATGTCTGACATAAAACATATAAAATATACAAAATAACCCCACGATGAAACTTTATGGATTAATATGCTCGTTAAAGACTTTAGGGATCAATCCTTTGGTTAATGGGTCTGCTAGCATAAACTTTGTTCTTTTGTATTCTATAAAAATTTGTTTTTATTGAACTCTCTCCTTAACAAAAAAAAAATCTAAAATCAATATGTTTTGACTTTGTTGAGCTCTTATTGTTGTTGGAGTAGAGCACTGTTGAATTATTTTCACAATAAATCTTCAATGGCTTTTCAATGCCATCTACCACATGAAGCCCGGTGACAAATTTTTGCAACCATATGCCATGGTTAGATGCCTCATAGCAAGCGACAAACTCTGCTGCCATTGTCGAAGAAGTCAAAAGAGTCTGTTTAGCAAACTTTCATGAGACAGCTCCTCCAGCCAACATGAAGATGTAGCCTGATGTAGAGCGTTTACTATTTTGACATCCCGCAAAATCAGAGTCAGAGAACCCAATGATCTTTAAACTTTCTGATCTCTGCTAAGTAAGTAGTCTTTTTTTATCTTCAAATAACGCATCACGTGCTTAACTGTTGTACAATGATCCATTCTTGGATTGCTCAAATATTTGCCTAGAACTCCCACTATAAATGTTATATTAGTACGTGTGTAGACTTGAGCATACATTAAGCTCCCTATTGCTAATGCATAAGGTTTATCATGCATTATTGTCCTTTCAAGATCATTTTTGGGGCACTTTTTGAGACTAAACTTGTCTCCTTTAGTCATGGGTGTGCCTACAGGTCTACTACTTCCCATATCATATCTACTTAAGGCTTTATTGATATAGTACTTTTGTGATGATCCAAGAATACCTCGAGAACGATATCTTAATATTTGGTACAAAAGAAGCATCACCAAGATCTTTCATTTCTAATTTGTTTGACAAAAAAATTTTGGTTTCATGCAACAAACCTATATCATTGCTTGCAAATAGTATATCATTGACATATAAGGAATACGTATTTACTACCACTGAACTTGTAGTATACACAATCATCAAAACTATTTTCCTTAAAGCCATAAGAGGTAATGACTTGATGAAAGTTATGATAGCATTGATGAAAAGCTTGTTTGAGACCGTAGATGGATTTCTTTAATTTGCAGGCCATAGACTTTGGATTACAACATAAAGTTTTCTGGTTGCACCATATAAATCTTCTTATTAATGTCTCCAATAAGAAACATCATCTTAACATCCATCTGATGTAACTCTAAATCAAAATGAGCTACTAATGTCATTATTGTTCTAGAAAAATCTTTTGAAGATACTGAAGAAAAAGTTTCTTTATAATCTATGTCTTCCCTTTGAGTAAAGCCCTTAGCGACTAGACGAGCTTTATATCTCTCGAAATTACCCATAGAATCCCTTTTGGTTTTAAATGTCCATTTACAACTAATGGGTTTCACACCTTCATGCAATTTTACTAGATCCCAAATGTCATTGTCTCTCATATACTTAATCTCATCCTCCATTACATCAATCCACTTTTGAGAATTAGAACTTTTCATGGCTTGACAGAAGTTCATTGGGTCATCTTCTGTTAAACCAATTCCATCCTCATGTTGGAGGTACACAAGGTATTCATCTGAAATTGCACTTCTCCTTTCTCTGGTAGATTTTCTTAATGACACTTCTTGAGGTTTTTCAGTTTGTTCTATAGGTTGTATTTGAGGAGGACTTTCATTGTTGTCTCGTTCTATAGATGTGTCCCGAACAACAATAGGTATGAATAACTAATCATTGTCAGTGATAGATTCCTCACCAGAGAAACATTTCTAATGTTTCCTTCTCCTCGAAACTCAACATTCTCGAGAAATATTGCATTTTCTGTTTCAAAAATTGATCTTGATGTAGGATCATAAAACTTGTATCTCCGTGAGCCTTCAACATAACCAAAAAAATAGCAGCTAATTGTTCTTGAGTCCAGTTTTCTTTCATGGAGCTTATAAGGTCGTGCCTCAGTTGGACATCCCCAAATGTGTAAATATTTTAGGTTAGGCCTTTTATTAGTCCAGAGTTCATAAAGGGGTTTTCTTAATTGTTTTGCTTGATACCCTGTTAAGGATGTACACTACGGTCTTTAAAGCTTCTCCCTATAGCGACAAAGGCAAGGTGAAATGACTAATCATACTTCTCACCATATCGTTAAGAGTTTGGTTCCTTCGTTCTGCAACACCTTTCATAATGGGTTTGAAAATTTTTTGTAGAATAACAGAACGATTCCTACACAAGGAAAATATCTTGAGGGAAAATCTCGGCCAATTGGTAATGCTACTGCCTTACAAAATCCCAAGAGCAAACATCGTAAGGAGTATAGTTTGGTTTCTAACATGTGGACAGATATGGCTTTGGAGAAGGAGTTTTTTAATTCAGGATCTGATGCACATGACGTTTGATTCAAACTACTTGCAAGCCTTACAGGCCACCTAAAAATACTTCTAAAGTTGCTAGAAAAGCCCCTAAAGCAAGCAACTCCAAGAAGAATGGATGAGGGTTAAGACTCTTTTTTGGAATATTAGAGGTTTGGCTAATCCAAACTCTCAAAATATGTTGGGCAATATTTTTAGGATTATAAAACCTCAATTTGTTTTTATTACGGAGCCTATGATTGTTTACTCTAGGGTTTCTGTTAAGTTCTCTTGCAATTTTAATCTTTAGTTGTTTTTTATGTTTGAAACGGTTAATAATGTTGTCAAGCTTTGGAGCTTAGGTGATGTTGATGTTGCTTTCTCAGTTCTGTATTCTTTTATGCAGTTTGTTTCTGTTTCCATGCTTTGGCAAGGTGTTTGTCTTAATTTTGAAAGGGTTTATTCTTCTTCTTTTCATGTTAGAATGTATTCCCTTTGGAATGATTTGACTAATTTACAAGGTCCTTGGTGCATTTTGGGGGAGTTTAATGTTGTGCTTTCTACTAAAGAGTCTAAATTACACAATCCTTCTAATAAGGTTTCTACTAATCAGTTTGGTAGCTAGATTAAATCTAATAACCTCCTGTTTCCTCCTTTTGTATAGCTCATTTTATAATTGGACTAATGGTAGATTGGGTGCGCATAGAGTGGATAGGAAACTTGACAAAATGTTTTCCAATTTTGATTGTCTTGATTTTTATAAAGCTTGTAATTATTTTGTTATTCCTAAGAACAATTCTGATCATCATCCTCTTTTACTTAGTATGTTTGATGATGATGTTTTTGTTAGACCCTCTTTTTGATATTTTTAGATGTAGCTGCAACATGATGGTTTGCTACCTTTGGTTAAGTTATCATGGCCTAGTCAGTGGTCAAATGTACCATGTTGGTGCTTCAAAAGAAACAACAACGTCTTAAGCTAGCACTTAAGGATTGGAATAAGAATGTCTTTGGCGGTATTCATAAATTAGTGGAAAATCATAAAAAAGGTTTGGCTGCAATTCAATTTGATATTGCTTGTTTTTTCTCCTTTTGATATTTCCAACTTTTTAGCCCAAGAGAAGTTGGTTTCTGAAACTTTAAATAAATTTCTTGATTGTCAGTCTATCTTTTGGAAGGAAAAAACACATATGAATTGGATTTCTGATGGTGATAGAAATAATGTTTCCTTTCATACTATAATGAGAAAAAGTCGTAATGCTAATGGCATTCATACACTTTTGAAGATTCTATTTCTGATGATTCTGGTATGATTTTTTACTTTATTGTTAGTTTTTATAAAGATCTTTATGTTGAAAAATAATCTCTTATGTCTCAAGATTAGATTTCCGTTGTGGTTTCTAATTACATTTCTAATTTTGTTAGCCAGCTTGATAGTGATTTCTTGACCAAAATCCATGATTATATTGAGATTAAGTTTGTTGTCTTCGTCCTTAATATGGATAGTGTTCTTGGTCCATATGGCTTTGGGAGATCTTTCTATTATAGTTTTTGGGGTGTTATATTTGTTGTTCTTTGTGTTGAAGTTTAATAATTTTTTTGTTAAAACCTGGATACTCCCCGGAATGAATTTTAATATTGTTTCTCTCATTCCTAAGGTCTAAGGTGTTGTTACTATCAAGGACTTTAGGTTCATTGCTATTTCCAACTTCAGGTTTAAGGTTATCTCCACAATTTTGGTTGATAGACTTGGTATTATTTACAGCAAGGTGATTACTCATAATCGAATGACTTCATTAGAGGGTGTTAGATTAAGAATTGTATCTATATGACTTCTCAGGTTAGTAACATGTTATATACAGGTAATATTGATATTTCTAAAGCTTTTGACACCTTTAGTTGGGATCTTTTGATACAAGTGCTACATCATTTTGGTTTCAACCCACCTTTGTCAATTAGATCCATTTTCTCTTGCAATTTGCTTTTCTTTCAATCAAGAGATTCATTGTCGCCCCTACTTTTCTAATTAGCTAAAGAAGTGCTTAGTAGAGAGATTTTTCAATTGACTTCTTCTCATAAGATTCTTCCCATGATTATTCTTAAGGGTAAGGATTTTCATACCCATGCCCTTGTGGATGAAATATTTGTATTCTATAGGACATTAGAAAATCTTTGACCAATCTTATGGAATTCTTGCATGTTTATGGTTTTATCTCGAGTCAGTGGATGAACTTTTCTAAAAGCTTCTTTTTTACTTCTGGTGAATCTATTTATTTTAATAATAATATCCACAATATTCTTGGATGTCATAGAGGAATTATTTCTTTTAATTATTTGGGTTTTCCTATCTTTTCTTGGCGCTCTTAAGATGCAATTTTTTCAATCTTCAGCTGATAGAGTTAGAGTAAGCTTGCTTCTTAGAAAGGTAAGTGTCTTAGTATCATAGGATGTGTGCAACTTGTTAACTCTGTTATCTATGGTATTATGTCATACAATTTTCAAATTTACAGATGACCAATAAATATGTCACTAGAGGTGAGTAAACGGGTCAAGAATTTTATATGGACGACTGATGTTTTTAAAATTAGCCTTGTAGATGTGAGTTGGATGTATGTTTGTACTCCTAAGCAGAATGAGGTTTACAAGTCTTGGATTTGCAGATTGAGAATGAAGCTTACCTTTTTTGGCTTGCATGGGATTTTGTATGCAATTATGTATTTTGGTCTAATCTAATGTGTGATAGATTCCTTCACTCTAAATATGTTAAGGTTCATGTTCATCAATCTTCTTCTATTTAGCTAGGGATCAAACATTTTTGTGATATTATTTTTGAAGAATACTTTCTAGACTGTTGGTTAGGATGATAAAGTAAATTTCTAGAATGATCTTTGGTGCTCTTCCAAATGCATTTCTCTTTTAACGGGTATGACTTCTCAAGAAATGATTATTCTTACATCTAATGTGGTTGGGGGTTGGAATGAGTCTTGTTGTAATTTGTCTTAGAGTCTGTTGTAACATACTCAACTTCAGACTTTGCAACATTTGATTATCACAATACCTGTGATAGCCAAAATCGGAAACTTGAGGATAATGGTATTTTTAATCAAACGACAATCAAGAATTTCTTCTCTACCTAAGGTAAAATCGCTTGGTCTAGTTTTATTCTCCCACTAAGTCTTTGTGTTTTAAAAGCTTTTGTATAAGTGTTTACCTACAAATCTAGATGCTCAAAAAACAAGTGTTTCACTTTGTTCTATGTGTAAGTTAAAAGTTGAGGATATTGATCATTTGTTTTTTAATTGTTTTGCTGATTCCTTTAAATAGACTTGACTTAGAAATATTTTTCCTAATCTTATGGACTTATTTTTTGTTGGCTTTACTACTTTCATTAAAGCTCCTTGTAGTCCTCTTATTTACATGGTTAAGCTTTCAGCCATTACTGATTTGTAGGATGGGGAATTTTACTAGATTTCAGTAGGCTATTAACATGGATATTGTTTTACATATTAAGAATTGTATCTAGACCTTAGATATATAGAAAATAGTGTAGGCTAAAGTTCAAGAGGGGGTGAATTGAACTATGAATTTTTTTTCCAAAAATGTTTAAGAGAGAATGTTAATCTTGATTAATTAATAAACTGTAAAATTAATTTAGTACAAATCAAGCAAAACAATCAATTGAAATTGAAAACAACTCACTGAAAATATGATTTTGTCAATTTTCTTATTCTGTCACAATAAAACAACTGATTGAAATTAAAAAGCACTTTACTGAAATTTACATTTATAATACAAGAAAAAAAAATTGTTCTCAACAAGCATTAAGCTAAATTTTTTTAAAAGACTTAGAAAAATTTTTAAATATTCAGATAAGGAAAACAATTGATTGAAATGACAAATCAATTGATTGAAATTTTTCCAATAACAATTTTACAAATTCTAGATAGTCAAATAAAAAAATAATTAATTGATTTTCACAATCAATATGTTTTCTTTTCGAAAAGGCTAAAATGAAATTTATAAATTTTCAGCAAAAAAAATCAATAGACTAAAACAACAAATCAATTAATTAAAATTTCTAGAAACTATTGTTAGCATAATTGAAGCAATTACGGTAAAAACAATGGATTAATTTTTACCCATTACACGTCGCCAACATTAAAACAACTCGCAACGAGCACAAACTTGAAAGCAAAACACATTCCACACTCTATGAACATAAAGACAATCACAACAAGAACGTTCCAAATTCGTTCAAATCCTAAATCTTCCATCATCCGTTCTCCATCCTTTACAAATCTTGTCACAGAAATCTAGGGTATCCAAAGAAAAGGTGCTTCTCGAATAGGGTTCTGGTGCTTGCGTCATGAAACATGGCTAGGCAGAGGTCATTTAATTAGGAAAATGATACGTTGACACCTCAATTTCACTTACCCTCATTTGACACTCCTATCTGGCGCTCCTTCACTGAGCTGGCAATGAAAGAGAAAAGAAACCCTCACTTATCTTACGTGGACTACCTTTGCAGTCTTACAAGGGTGAAGAGGTCATTTTGGAGGACGAAAGAAGTGTCAACAAAAGAGTGGGAAAACATTGCAATGCATTCATTCGCGTCCTCAAGGAGAGAACAGATAAGAGAGAAAGAGCTTGTTGCATTCGCTTCTTCCATTTACGGATTCTACGGAATGAGTTTCTGTGTTCTTTGTTGTTTTCAGCGTTGAATTGGAGGACGGAGAGCCAGCTTTAGGGATTCTCAAAGGTTTTGTGTTCGTCTTGTGTCATCAAAGGTAAGGATTAGTGTTTGACAAAGCAAATATCATACGAATTGTATTTTGTTCACATGGACTGATTACATTGTTGCTTCCATATTTGCTACATATTTGTATGACAAAGTTGCTCCTACTCATTTCTTGGTGTATTTTGGGTTGTCGGTTTCCATTTGTCTTTTATGTATGTATGCCAATTTCCTCCTCTTGACATAAAAACCAATTTTTGGTGGGTTTTTCACTCCTTACTGGTTTCCATCTCTGAGGCATGTAGTATGTCAATGTCTTCCTCACTAAACCACTTAGGTCACTAGAGTAAATAATTAGGTTTTGGGTTTTTCACACCTTGCTGGTTTCCATCTCTGAGGCATGTATGTATGTCAATGTCGTCCTCACTGAACCACTTAGGTCAGTATAGTAAACCACTTATTGGTTTGTTTCAGATTGTTGTTTTCCATCTCTGAGTCATGTATGTATGCCAATGTTCTACCATTGAACCACTTAGGTCAACAGAAAAACCATTTCTTAGTGTGTTTTGAGTTGTTGGTTTCCATTTGTGCTTCATGTATGTATGCTAATGTCCTCCTCTTGACATAAAAATAATTTCTTGATGGGTTTTTCACACCTTGTTGGTTTCCATCTCTAAGGCATGTATGCATGCCAATGTCCTCCTCACTGAATCACTTAGGTCACTAGAGTAAACCATTCGGTGTTGGGTTTTTCATACCTTATTGGTTTCCATCTCTAAGGCATGTATGTACGCAATGTCATCCTCATCGAACCACTTAGGTCAAATGAGTAAACCACTTATGGGTTTCTTTAGATTGTTGGTTTCCATATCTAAGGCATGTATGTATGTATGTCAATGTCCTACTCATTGAACCACTTAGGTCAGCGAAAAAAAATCATTTCTTAGTGTGTTTTGGGTTGCCGGTTTCCATCTGTGCTTCATATATGTATGTCAATGTCCTCCTCTTGACATAAAAATTATTTCTTGGTGAGTTTTTCATGCCTTGTTGGTTTCCATCTCTGAGACATGCCTGTATGCCAATGTCCTCCTCACTAAACCACTTCAATCACCAGAGTAAATTGTCCGGTGTTGGGGTTTTCACAACTTGCTGGTTTCCATCTTTGAAGCATATATATATGTCAATGTTGTCCTCACTAAACCACTTAGGTCAGTATAGTAAACCACTTATTGGTTTGTTTTAGATTGTTGGTTTCCATCTCTAAGGCATGTATGTATGTTAATATCTTACTCATTGAACCACTTAGGTTAATAGAGTAAACAACTTCATTGAACCACTTAGGTCAGTAGAGTAAACAACTTCCTAGTTTGTTTTAGATTGTTGGTTTCCATCTTTGAGGCATGTATGTATGTCAATGTCCTACTCATTGAACCACTTAGGTCAGCAGAGTAAACCACTTCCCGGTTTTCTTTAGATTGTTACTTTCCATCTCTGAAAGATGTATGTATGTCAATGTCCTACTTACTGAACCACTTAGCTCATCATATTGTTGGGTTTTCCACACCTTGTTGGTTTCCATCTCTGAGACATGTATGTATGCTAATGTGGTCATCATTGAACCACTTAGGTCAGCAAAGTAAACCACTTATTGATTTGTTTTAGATTGTTGGTTTCCATCTCAGAGGCATGTATGTATGTTAATGTCCTACTCACTAAACCAAAGTAAATCATTTCCTGGTGTATGTATGTTAATGTCCTACTCACTAAACCACTTAAGTCAGCAAAGTAAATCATTTCCTGATTTATTTCAGATTGCTGGTTTCCATCTATGAGGCGGTTTCCATCTATGAGGCATATATGTATGTATGTCAACGTCCTACTTAATGAACCACTTAACTCATGAAGTAAGTTTTAAAACCTTGGTTGTTATTTTTGTTACATAATTATAGGAAATTCTTATGCATCATTTTGAAATAATTGAAGATTATTTCAAAGATAAACCACTATTTAATAATATTTCAATTAAAGTTTATTTCAATTAAAGTTTATTATTAGAGTTCACAAGTTTAAAGATAAGTTAATTTTTAATCAAATTCTAAATATTTGACAGTTTTTAAAATGTGAAAATAAAATTAAATAAAATATGATTAAATTAACCTTATTTAAATTCAAATATAGTAAAATAAGATGATAGTAGTTACATATTAAATAAGCCCATCTAATTAATATATCGTAATCAACTCATCAAAACAAAACAAATTTTATGATAATAAAATGAAAGTGAAGAGATAAATAAAACTAGAAGATTTTTTTATTCATATAATATATCAGAAAATAAATTTAAATAAGATATTAAATAATTTAATCAAATGATCATTATTCAAATTGAAATCATATCAACTATTTCAATAAAAAAGAGACTTTGCTTTTAATAGCATGATGTTGCGATGGGTTGCGATGGGTTGCGATTTGCTGCTTATAATAATAGGATTGGATAGAAATATAATCGCTTTCTGGATGATACAATATTCTGATTATATTTGTGTTTTTCTGGGTGATCCCAATCTTAACGGGAAGATGGAAGATTAATAGAGTATAGAACTGAGAGAAGACTCAGAACTAACTTTTATTTATTTAATACTTTTTATGTGATGGAAGATTGGTAGAGAGATGTCAAATAGTCAAAGTAATAGTTACCAGTTTCACTAATATTTGTTAAAAAAATATATTTTAATAAATATAATATTTTTATAATACATTTAATTATTAAACTTAATTTTATAAATCTTATAATTAACTTAATACTTATAATATTTTCACTACTAATTAATCTATTTAGTTCAAAACATAATTTTAGAAAAACATTGCATAAATAAACATTTACTTTTATACAAATGCAAGTAATTTGCTCCAATCATGAATTTAAATAACTAGTAACATCTAAAATGCATATTAAATAAGTGTTACCGTGCATTTTAGAAAAAATTACGCAAATGTTTCAAAACAATATTGCTTAAAACTTGACTGTAGTAAGTCCTGTAATAGACTTTAAACATCAATACTAAAAACATCTCCAACCATATTTATCCCACCAAAGATAATTTTTTCAAACAAAGTATACAAACAACTATTCTAATTGTCCTTTCAAACTTTAAAAGGACTAATTCGTTTGGTCAAATTGCAGGGGGACAGGGCGGTGTTATTCTAGATGAGACAGGTTTACGAGCAAGTATCAATAGAAAAACGATAATCCAACAAGAGAAAATCGTGACATACAAAATTGTACCATAATGGAGTTGTCGACAAAGTTAACACTAGAATGAGTTCAACAAAGCCAAGCACAAATTAACATGGAAACAGCTCTAACAATAAATTTCATGCTTTACTGTAATCACCCAAACCTAAAATCCCTTAAAAAGATCTATCTCACCACACAAAACTCAGCCCTTCAGTGCTTGCTTTTCCTTTGCCTTTTGGATCTTCAAGACCTTTTTCACAATCTTTTGCTCTTCAACCAAGAAAGCTCGTATAATTCTACAGAACCGACACAAAATTGAGCAATGCACTCTATCAATTTGCGCAATGAAGATTAAACATACCACAGACTAGGAAGATTGTGAAAAACAAACCTTTCTCTAACAGCACTGCCAGACAACACACCTCCGTATGCCCGGTTCACAGTCCTCCGGTTTCTGGGTAACCTTGATCTCTTATATTCTGCAGGCCTTAAATGTGGAATCTGCAATTGATTGCCAAGCAAGTATTAATAACCATTATGTTATTCCTTGCATCATTCATACATAATCTGTTACCAATCAAACAAATATGGACCATGCAGAGCAAAATAAAAAACTGCTTTAAAAAGAAAACCAATCAGAACAATAACAAGAGACAATATTTAGAATAGAGAACAGGTGGAAAGCCCCAAAAGGTATGCCATATGCCTGAGGCTAAAAGTCAGTCAGGATAACAGTAAAATAACATCAACTTGCTAACTCCGGTGCTAAAGAGAGTAAAATAATTAGATATAAGCAAAAAAACTAGTAGCAAGGACTTCGGGGCTGTTGAATGTATGCAACATAGGGCCTTTTAAATCAAACAGCATAATCTTTTTAAATTGCCTCAAAGTATAAACCAAAAAACCCTAATTTTCCGAGAGAGGATTTTGCCCATGTATAGCTTCATACAAAAGCATCCACTACACAATACATCAGACATTCTCTAACCCATCATATCGTGCTGATTTACACAATCAAAAGCACACTAAGTACTTTAAAATCCCAATTACAAAGAAATAAGCAGAAGCACGAACCAATCTTCCCAACACATTCACTATCTTTTCACCATCAATAATTACTAATTCAATCGAATCATGTGTCACATAGCTTTCAAAGGAATAACATTTTAAAGATCCTTTTCGAAAAACAAAACCCCAAGTGAGAAAAAAAATATTGCATACCCCTTGAATCCTCTTTCCAGTAACAGGGCACTTGGGTCCGCTGGCCCTCTTCTTCGTGCTCTGGTAAACCAGCTTACCACCTACATTTGACAATCAAACACAGTAGCACGTTACACTCAACCGTACCCTGGCGAGCCGAACGACGCAACGTAATTGAGTATAAAAGACGATGCGAAGCGAGTGAAGAGAAATTACCGGGAGTCTTAACGACCCTGTGCTGGTTGGATTTTGTGGCATAGCTGTGGCGCTTGCGGTAGGTGAGACGCTGCACCATTGTTTCCGATCAGCTTCCAAAACCTAGGGTTTCTCTTCCACGGCGAGCAGAGAGGGAAAGGAGAAGCTGCTGAGGTAGTATATAAAAAGAGTGTTTTTGCACGACCTAAATCCAAGGGTAGTCAGAGCATCAATCGGTACCGCGTTGGATGATATTGGACGGTCACAAATGTCACACGTCGCACTTCAGATAAAGGGATTGAATTTTGTATCATTTTTTCTTTTTTTCATAACGAAGGCCATTTCTTTGAATTAACAAAAATTTTCTCAGCAAAAAAATTACATAAACCACACCAGGGTAATTAAATTTTTAAGTTATATTTAAAGAAATAAAAATGTATTGATCAAATCCCTTAAGTACTTGTATTTTAGTAAACTTTAGAGTTTGCTTGCAAGATATTTCCATATTTAAGGTAATTTAAAAGAACATATTTAAAAAATTATATATATATATATATATATATATATATATATATATATATATATTATTAATAATAAAGTAAAGAAGTGTGAGTTAGAACTTTTAAATAATTCAACACAAATAAAAGTGATTAATATGTTAAACAAAAATAGTAAATTTATTGCACTACCGGAACTTGATCTTTGATAAAATAACCATTACTTAAATTTTACTTAAAATAAAATTATTTAATTTAGTAAATCAAAATTATTATTATTATAAATTATTAAATATATATTAATTTAGATCCATCGAAAGATGGTTTTATCAATAAAAGTTAACATAAGATTTGTAGATTAAAAAATTTCTTAATCGGGATTGAAGTAAAGATGTTTTTATCAGGACTAAAACTCGTTTATACTCAATGTTAATGTGTTTGTTAACGTTGAATCGTAATGACTGATTAAGACCAACATATGATTCCTTACATGTACTTGAGAGAAATTTTTCCTAATTAATATTGAAGGTAGATTAAATAAATGTTTGCTCCATGTAAAAAATATTTAATTGAGGCTAATCAATATATGTCCTAATTAGAGTTAATAGAAACATGTTTCAAATTCAAATATTTATGTGTCTATCTACATCAAGACTAATTAAAGATTATATACTAAACTAAATATCACATAATCAAGGATGAATTGTTAATATCTTAATAAAGGTTGGACCAGTGTGTGTCTTCAAGAAATCTATTTCAAAGATAGTTTAAGTAAAGATAAAAATGTCTCAACCATTGTTCGAGACTAAATTAAAAATTATATGATCATGAGTGAATTGATGATGCTTAACAAATGTTGAATCAAATATGAATTAATTGAGGATGATGTTAACTATTGTTGAGAGTTAGTTAGAAACTCAGTCAAGTTTAAATTCTTTTTACCAAGTTTAAATTAGAATGCTTTAGGATATAATTAGAAATACCTTGATTAAGGTTGAGATAAAAGTATTTTAACCAAATTTAGGTTTAAATTACTCTCTTAAAGTCGAGTTTAAATTATGTTGGTTGATGTCATATTAAATTACTTAAGTCTAAAGTAATTTGAATTTCTTTTTAATTGTAAAAATTAAAATAGGGAAGATTTGTGAGCTAACAGATTTTAAGCCCAATTTTAACTCATACTAAGTTGGTGTCAATTACTTCTTGTACCCCTATATTTGCTTCATGCATCCATCACTGTTGTGAAAGGAGTAATGTGCTCCTATCAGTGAAGATAAAAAAGATAAAAAGGGTGTAGTGTTTTTTTTTGGGCATCCATCATTTTGAAGTTTCTTGGAGGTGTTGTCGCAGCGTGATCGTCGGAGGAGCGTGGTTGAGGAGTTTCATCAATCACTTTGCATTTGGTTATTGGAGGTAAGTCCTGTTTTTCATTGTTGATGCTTTTGATGTCTGTAGAGAAATTGTTGGGTTAAATTGTTTGGATCTATAGGAATATGTTGCGGCGATTTCAAGGGGAAAAACACTAAATAGGTGCAATTTTTTCATTTTTTACTAAATAGGTATAATTTTTTTTTTATGAAAATGGGTAAGTTGTGTCACGTAGGCACGACTTCTATTTGAAGTCGTGTTACCGTGACACGACTTTAAGCGAACGCGAACGTGGCACGACTTCAGTTTATTTTTTTACATTAAAGTCATGCCAACGTGGCACGACTTCAATTGAAGAAGTCGTGTCTACGTAACACGACTTACCCATTTTTGTAAAAAATAAAAATTACACCTCTTTGGTAAAAAGTGAAAAAATTTGCACCTGTTTAATGCTTTTGCCCATTTTTGGTGGTGATGTGGAAGTGTGGTTATGCGACATCTAGTTTTTTATTTCATTCTTGAAAGTATATTCCGGAAGATTTTCAAAAATCCATTTCCAAAATAATTTTTTTTTGCAAATTCTTTCTTCTTTTAAATTAGAAATTCAGAACATGTTCTTTTTCGGAATATGTTTTCGGAAAACACTTTTTATAAATCTATTTCAGAAAATATTTTTCAAAAACATATTTTGGAAAAGTCAATCAAAAAATATGTTTCAGATTTCCATTTCTATAAGAAAATAAATTTTGCAAAAAACTTAAAGGTTATGCGTTTTGGTGGCTAGATTTGATTTGAAGAAACAATTTTATTGATGTTAAATGAATAGTATAACGATGAGGACTAGAAGTGGCAGATCTCAGATGAATCGTGTGTGCCCGATTGTATTTGTAAGATGCAGAGAGTGAGTTCGTCCTTCAAACATTGTTGAAGCGAAAGACATTACAAGTAATGTTATTGAAGATGTTAATGCCGTATAGGATGGGGATATCTGAAAACCATTTGATAGGTCATTATAGGTGAGCTATGAAGACCATGTGGCTTTGCAATTGTGGAGTGGCGTAGTAAGTTATTTATATGGTTTAGTATTCAAATATTGAAATTAATCTCTCGTTTTTAGTTGTTGTATAAATTGAAATGTATTGATTGTTATAGAATCGTGGGAAGTTTAAATTGGTTTCTCATGGGAGAAAATTAAGTTTGGGTTATCCCATGAAAAAATTGAAGTGACGGTTGAGTTGTTCGAATTAAGGTGGCCTGGTAGAATGTATTTATGATATGACAGATAAAGGGTTGTTATCTACTTTTGTAGAGAGATGACATCTTGAAACAAACTCGTTATACCTATCTATTAGAGATATGACGATCATATCAGATGACGTGTCTAGTTTGTTACACTTGTCGATTGTTAGTTAATTTTACACCTACTTTACATTGGATGTTGATGAAACTACAAATTTATTAGTTAAGTCTCTTTGTATTATCTAACCGTACTAAAAAACAAGACATTATAAGAGCGGTCATATCTATTCGAACTGTTGAACGACCTGTAGTAACTACTAGAACTTATTTGCTCTACTTGGATGAATTATCTTTACTCAAATTTACCAAATAAAACACTCATACCTCACTCACCATCCTTTGAAATAAACGGCCAAGGCAACTGTCATTTTAAAATATGATGGCATGTTGAAAGCAAATGTGGGGTGGAGGAAGCAATTGCCTAAGTTGGTTTGTATATGTTGGAAGTTTTTAGGCCCATCGTTACGGTCGATTTTGGACACTTTTGATGCATTGACTTTAGAACTTTGTACCAAATTGACTATATATTTCTTTAAGAAACCTAACTCCTTGGATTGAGATATAATCTAATTAAGTACTAATCCAAGATGTCTCGGGTATATATTATCTAGCTTTTATATGCTATAGATAGACTTATTCATGTCATTCATTGATTCAAACCACTAACCTAACAATCCAATGTATGAACTGATTTGATTAGTAGTCTAATTTTCAAAGCATTGACGGGAAGCATTGATTAAGGATAGTTCTAACAAAAATATTTAATATTTATCACATGACATATTTTGAATTAGGTAAACAATATAAACTTAATATAATTAAGAGGGACTTTTATTCTTTCAAACAATAAGCTTAATGGTGGAAGTTTTGAGTCGTTTATACGCAGCTACAGTTTAAAACCCTTGTTATTGTAGTTATAATAAAAAAAATTAATATAATGGTCAGGTTAACAAAATATAATGAATAAAAAAAATGTTAAAGTAAATTAGTCCTTACTCCTCCCCTCAAACACGCAATATAATGAAAACAAATTTGATCCCTAAACTGATTTAGTATTCCATCACTGTGTCAACATTGATGTATAACATATTTTATAGTAGTGCAGTTTCTGTGTATGCTAGTGTCTAATTTTCTGCTGAAAAAGGTGTCTATACATCCAAGAATATATACACTGGGGGGCCTGGATGAATCAGTCAACAAGGAAAAAATAAAAGAGAAGGCTCCACTTGGACCTTTCTGCCAACAAAATTGATTCGGTTCAACTTTTCATTGCACCACATTAGTTGATCTTTTCTCAACTTTTTCATGTGTAACACCCTTGAGACCAATCTCAATCCCACTTGAGCAAGCAACTGTTCTTGATCAAGTTGAATTTGATCTTCATTGTGTTTTTGGAACTTCCTCACTATGCAATTCCCACTCCTTACTATGTCCTTTAGCTTCTTCTCCTTCTGCAACATTTATTCAATCCAAGATGGCCAATTATCTAGCAGGGTTCTACATAGTAAAAATGTAAGTCTTTCTAGAAAAGAAAAAGAATACCTTTTGCAATTGAGTTCGAACATTCCCAAGAAGATCAGAAATTGATAGGTCCTTGAGATCAATTACTATTTTATGGGAAGCTTTGATCGCATAATCTTTATCTGCTCTAACAAATTCCCAGAACACCTGCATGGACTCTTTGATGATTTTTTCCAACCTTTCGCTATTGATTGCATACTCTTCACCCAACTTAATTATTTTTTTGTCTTTGGTATTGTCATCTGCACATAGCAATAAGAGCATTGTTAATTACACGTATAACATCTCACATGTGATTACAATTATACAAATGTGGCTGTACTTGTACTTTTATTAATTTAAATACTTGCTGTTGGTTCACAATTTAAAAAACTTAGTACAGTGTAGACATTTGACATTACATATCATCTTAAAAAGTAGGCCATGTCCTTCTTTAACAGTGGTAAAGATAATTAAAAAAAAGTTAAAATTTTTGTTACCTTTAATGGGTGGAACTTGGAGCAGGTTGCGAATAACACATCGATTGTTGTTGTAGTTTTGAATTCTGGGGCCTTGATATGGTTCATCTTCCAAAAAGCGTTGCATGAGGACATGAAAGAGTTGAAATTCGCCCGCCACAAGATTATAGCTACGAGGCCATTGAGAATCATATTGTGGTAACTCTTTTACTTTCTTGTGCTGCCAACACAGTATTTCCCACGAGAGGCAAACTTGCCCAACATACACCAATTCCAAATCTATATGCCGATCTTGAACAAACTTCAGTATTGGATCAGATATCTGCTTCCGTGCCTTGCGTGGCAACAAATTTTGAGATATTAGAGGATTCACACTTTGGACGCTTGATTTTGGGATTATAAATAATTTTGGAGGGTCTTTTAGTTGAAGAAGCCCTACACACCAAGCAAGAACAAGATTATTGCTAAAGAAACAAACCAAGAACTCAATAAAAGAAAACATCATGTGACTGAACAACTTATGAAATTAATGTCGAAAAAGCTTCAACCTGGTATTTCTGTGAGGATTTCAACGTTTTAGACTCTAAATAATATGCTAAATTTTAAGGTGAAATGTATGCAAATGAAATGAAATTAACATGGTCCTCACCAATTGCATGCATGGTCTGGTAATTCAGAACATCCAGTTTCCGAGTTTTCTCTGCATAGCACCTATAAACCTTTTGAATTTCAAGGATGTGATCCTTGAATCCTATCTTCTTTTCAATATTCAATGGCTTTAGATCCTCAACAACTTTTGGAGACTCCGCTTCTTCCTCTTCCTCTTCTAAAATAGTGGCAAGCCCTCCTTGTCTCGCATTTTTAAGTTCCATTTTCAATTGTTCCACTACCTCATCGTGCTCCCAATCAAAGTCATCGTCATCTTCTTCTTCATCAAAATCTGATTCATCCCATTTATCTTCCCACATGGTGTCTTCTCCATGGTATGAAGGGCTTTCCCTTTCATTTTTGTCTTCAACAAGATCAAAACTGAGATCGTGTGACGCTTCATCATCACATGAATATTGAGATTCCTCACGAAATTCATCACTATTTCCCTCAATATTCTCAGTACCAACTCCTTCACCAAAATGGTTAGCACTAAGAACCTGAAGTGTTACCGAATGGCCAATGTTGTTGTTGCATGATTCTGACCCAAAATCAGATTGAAATGTGCTTTCATTTAGATTGTCACCATCAAATGAATCACTTGCACAAAACGCATTCCTTTGAAAGATTGGACCAGAAGTGGAACTGGATGTGATGTTTCTCTGTTCTTCGTCTTGAGAAACAAGGCCTTCCTCCAAATTATGCTCTGAATATTCCGTTGTTGAAATATTTTCATTACTGGACAATAGATTATCGGAAGCATTTGGAGCTATATAATTTTGCAGGAAAGTGAAGGTCATCATACTTTGTTCTTCTACTAAACCATTGGCTTCAACAGAGTCAGTATTTGAGAAGAAAAAATCTTCCGTTTCTTCTTCTTCATCTTCTCGAAGTAAATTGGAATCAGCCTCCGTGGAAACAGTGCTATCTGTTTCATTTTCAGCTATTTTCTTAACATCTTCATGAACATACGAGACAGTCTCCACGGAAACAGACCCCTCTATTTCTCCTTCTCTTCTTTTACCATCTTCATACATATCCAAGTCTTTCTCCTCTAAAACAGAGCACTCTGTTTCTCCTTCTACTTTCTTCGCATCTTGATAAACATCAGAGTTTGTCTCCCTTAAAAGCGAGGGCTTTGTTTCTTCTTGTAAATTATCATCGTCTTCATGAACATTTATATCGGAGTCCTTCTCAAATAAAACAGGGCACTCTGTTTCTCCTTCTCTTTCATCAATTGCTACATGAAAATGATCAAAGATCGGAAACAGCAAATTAGCTAACTCTTCTGCGATCCCGTCAATGCAAGAATCTTCAATCTGATTCCTCTTGGTTTGATCGAGTTGATCATGTTGAATCAGGTGCTCGCTTTTCCTGTCTTCTACATGAAATCTGAAACATGAAATAAAGGGAATCATTATTCAATTTTCCAGTTACTTAGAAAATAAAAACGATAATAACTCTAAATAGCAATAACCCAAATGAGAGATTCATCAAACCTGAAGATATGTTTAAAAATCAAACCCAAGGAATACACCACATAGTTGTAGAAGAAAACCCGAAGAGGAGCCAAGACCCAAAGAAAGTTTTCACAAACAAAACCATTTGCAAAAGAGAAGTTGATAGATTCAATGTGAGTTTTGAGCATAACAAGGTTTCTAGCACCCATTAATACTCAATTAGGCCAAACTCACTCCACCACTAAGACTAGAGATTTCAAACCACTTTATAAGAAGAAGGGACTTGAGAGCAAAAAAATCTCCCCATCAAAGGATTCACTGTGAGACAGTGAACTCCCCTCACTAATGCACACCCAAATAGGTGGCAGAATAATATCTTGGCAGAACTTATTTTTGGACCTAAATATGCGAGATTAGGCATATATTTTGTGAGAAAGCAAGGGCTTTGCTTTTTTCAAAATGAATAAGAATCTGATTTGGTCAATTGGTATCGCAGTACGAACGGTTTACAGTTTTATGCAACAATTTTGTGGTACATTTTCTGTGTACTATAGGCTTAAAACGTGTCAGATATGGGGACTTGTGATTGTGAGGGTTGGCTAAAGTCACTACTGTGCTTGGGTTTTAGGCAATTTGTGAGACATTTTTTATTTGGTTTTCTTGAGTTGGACTCAGTCGGTGATCTTTGGATTCATGAAGTCAATGTCTTTTAGTTGGGAAGGTTGAAGGTTTCTTCTTCTACTTCTTCTTGGTTTTGGGTGAAACAGTATTAGAGGATCACTTTTTGAAACCAAGTCCAAAACCTGCCCCCACTGTGTGGATTTGAGGGAAAAAAACTAATCCCACCTGCAACAAGAAGCAATGAAGGATTGATTTAAAAAATATTGTTAAAAAGGTAAACTTTTTAACATGCTAATTGAGTAAATAACGTGGGTACTACAAAGGTGAATTTTTGCTCAAATCAGATCAAAAGCCATCCCTGGAAACCAAATTATTTACTGAGTCTCAACTGTAGATTTATCTAAAATGTTTTTTTGCCATGACTCGTGGATTTACTCAGAAATTAAACAGACAAATTGTTGAAAAAAACACAATTTGTTAGAAGTTCACACTTACTTTGTTGAGGTTCAAGAGTTTGGGGAAGGTCCACTGGTTTTGTGTAGCAGTCCCTTGCCAATGTTAGCTGAGATTTCATGGTTTGAAGACCCCCCAGTTGATATATAAATCAAGAGATATTCAATTTTATAATACTTAAATAGAATTTGAAAATTTTCAGTTGCTCAATTAGTGATAAAATGTTTTATTTAGGGAAATAAAGTATTTAAACGATTGAATATATGTAAATATATAATTAAATCAATCATAATTATATTGAATATTGAAAACGTATCTTATGGGAGAACTTTGCAAACTGAATTTAAATGAAAGAATATCTTTATGATATAACTTTGAACGATCTTTGTGATATGTCACCAGAAATATACAAAAAATTTGCCGGCATTTCTCATCTGTACTTTGAAGTCTTTTTTTGGACGGTGAATGTCACTTTCATACAATCAAAACGTGCTGTTATGGCCATAATAATCAATTAATTATGAAAAACACTTCTTTGTGGCAATGGTAAGCTAACCTATTATGAATAAGCAACAAACACTTTTTTTCTGTATAATTTATTAAGAAAATATAAATATTTTTAAAAAGAAATAAAGTTGGCTGGTGATAAGTTTTATTGTATTAATGTCAATAAAAAAGAATTTAAATTAGTATAACTACTCATCAATTATATTTAAAAGAAATAATAAGAATAAAATTGTAGTTTCTTGTTAAAATGAGGATTGGAAACAACAATTAAGAGGCATATCATCAAAGTGTTTAAAAATATTTGAAATGGAGATTGAGAGGAGCGAAGGAGTTGAAGGAAAATAGAGAAAAGAGTAGGTTGATCAAGAAGAAAGTTGTAAAAAATTTTAGTTCAGATACTGAAAATACTATAGCTTATTATTTTTTATTATAATTGATTATATTATAATTGATTATATTATTGTTTGGATTGGAGATTAAAGAATTGATACTCTTTAAAAGAAGAAAAATATTTGGAAAGCATGTGATCTTGAGTGTTTCGAGAATGATATGAAATATAAGAAAATATTTGTATTATTATTATTATTATTATTATTATTATTATTATTATTATTATTATTTTGGTCATAATTATGTTATATTATGGTTAAAATCAGAGAAAAAAGGATTTTAATCCTTTTCGGGAGAAATATATGTTGACAACATGTGATAATTATATGTGTTTAGAGAAATTTACGTGAAATATAAGGAAATATTTAATTAATGCATGTGGAATTCTTGAATTGAAATGGTTTGATATCTTAAAATAATATTAGAGGAATAAATTAAAATGACGGTGGATAAATGAAAAGGGAAAATAAAATCTTGATAAATATAAATATTTGGTTATTGAGCTTGATAATTAGTTAATAGTAATATTTTTAAATTTTCTTTTAGTTTGATTTTATGGTATATGAATTATATGGTGGATAAATTCCTTGGATGAAGTGAAGATAAAAGAAAAGTATCATAAGAGTAACATTTCTTATGAGGAGACTTTTTTTTACTATCCCAAGCTATATAATAATTTTATTCAAAATATCAAATTATCTCATTTTTAATAAAATCAAATCTAACGCTCAACCATATATATTAATCATCAAAATAAAAATATATTCACTCTATTCAAGAGTTTTATACACCATGTAATTTATATAACATAAAACCAAACCAAAAATAAATTTAAGCATATTATTATTAATTAATTATCATATTAAATATTTATATTTAGGAATGACAACAAGTTGAGACGAGTACAAATAGTAATTATTTGTTACTTATTGACACTAAATAGTCTACTTCATTCTCACTTGATACTTATTTAAGAATTACCTGTAAATTTTTTCTAAATTTACACTATCCATAGATATTTTAAGGGAAATTATTTTATAGGCTTTTAAAATAAGATCCAATTGCAACAAAATAATATGAATTCAAATAATGACTAAATAAAAGTTAAAACATAAGTCCAAATTAATAGAACTTAAAGCATGCATCCAAATATCAGTAATTTCAAAAACAATTCTAATAAAAATCACACTCTAAGATCTATATTTTGCTCCTTAATATCTTCACTTTGATCACTTAATTCCCAAAATAAATGGCATAATAAAATTTATAAACAATTGACATAGTGATACTAATTCATTGACATTTGATTACAAGGTCAAATATAGTTATTTATCATATGTCTTATTTATCATATGTCTCATATAAATGATACAATATTCTTAAACTATATGTTACAATGATTATACATTAATATTATGAATATTGCCTATCCTTCACTTTTTAGTCTTTAGATATTAAAAAGAATCTTAAAAAATCATGTTCATTTTTCTTGCTTAACTATAAAAAATCATTTTTCCATGTTAAATCATAAAAATTTCATAATAAATAGATGTAGTACAATTTATGCACTAAAAGTTTGAAATTATAATTCTCAAGTTCATTATTCTTGCATACACAACATTTAAATATCAACAAAGATATGTTAGTATTGTTAATAGATATTTGTAAACCATAAATCCTAAATCCTTTAAGAAGAATAACAACAAGTGGTTAAGTCATATAAGAAGAAATATTTACCTTCAATCAAGAGTGTCGTGAGGAGGGTCGAGAGTGCAAATGCGATAACAATGAGAGGGTGCGGTAGAAAATTGAGTGCAAATGCAATGGCGGCGAGAGTGTAAAAGAAAACCTTGAGAATGCAAATACGATGACAAGGAGAGAGTGTGTAAAAAAACCTATTTAACCACTGACTGACAAGACAAAAAAATTAAACCTAATGAATATGAATATCCAAACAAATACATGATGTGATGTGGCAAAAAATGAATGAGATTGGAGGAAAACTATAATATAACCTAATAAAAAAAACTTAGAATAAAATGGAATAAAATTGTAATTTCATTTTTTAACGGGTGATGGATACCCGTGGGTACAGATAATATGATACCCGCCTATATCCCGTTAATAAGTGAGTACTAATTTATATGTTAGGCTACCCATGTGGACCCGTTTAAAGTATTTACTTTTTTATCATAATAGATTTTATTGGCAAATATTGATATTTTTGTCATCCCCATTTATATTTATCAAAATTTAGTTTTTATCTCTTTATTTATTGAACATAATTTTAATTATTCTTCTAATGTATAAATCATGTTTTTCTTAAGATATCATAAAATCTCAATCCAAATTTTTCCTACATTAATTAAATATTTCCTTATATTCTACATAAGTCTTAAACACATAACTATCACATGTCAAAATAGATTTTCTTCTTCTCTAATTTTACCCATAATATAATACGATTATGATAATAATAATAATAATAATAATAATAATAATAATAATAATAATAATAATAATAATATAAAATATCCCCTCTTAAATTTCATACAATCTTAAAGATCACATATTTTCAAAATATTTTTCTCTTTCCAAGAATTCTCAATTCTTTATCTCTAATTCTAACAACAATATAAAACAAATATAATAAAAATAATAATAAGTTATAGAAAGATTTTCCTTAAAAATAATACTCTACAACTTACGAAAATAATAAACTCTATAAAAGTCATGTTATGCTCTAAAAGCTAGGTATATCAAAAGAATTTATAGTGAAATAAATTATGATAAACATAATCTCATAAGTTGTATCAATTGTCTTGTGTTAAGATGCCACATCAAAAGAATTTATAATGAGATAAATAATAATAAAGATAATCTCATACCACCTCAAAAGAATTTATAGTGAGATAAATGATAATAAAGATAATCTCATAAGTTGTAACAATTGTTACAATTGTCTTGTGTTATGTTAAAATGTTTGGCATCTTAAGATTCCACGTCAAAAGAATTTATAGTGAGATAAATGATAATAAATATAATCTCATAAGTTGTATCACTTGTTTTGTGTTATATTTAAATAATTTTTTTTAAATAATGGAATTTGAGTTATTATATTATTAATTAATTTTTTATTTAATGATAATCGCCGATCTCAAATTTGATTTGTGATGAAATCACAGTTAAAGAAAAATTGCTAGTGTCAATTATCTGTGAGGTAGCTTAGATGGTCAATATTTTACAAAATTCTCTTAGAATTTGGGTAATTAAATATAACGCCCTCTAATACCTCACCTTGTTGTCATTTTATATACATGGTAAACATTTTGATTTTAAACTTGAAAATTCTCATGATAACGGTCAAGCTTTTGAAACTTCAAAATTAAAGAAAATCATTGGTATTTTATTGTAATTATTTTGACGGACGATGCTTATTAAAAATGGAAGTAAAAAATTATAGTTTCTAGAAAAAGTATACACGAATGCTTGATTGATGAGTGCATAGTTAAATTGTTTAGACATATCAAGAGACACAAGTCTTTTATGTTTATGCATAAAAATATGTCACTGACATCATTGTTACATGAGAGTTCTTTGATCCTAACGACGTTGAAGTTGCGTCTCATATCCAATGCCAAAAGGCACACGTCAACATTGGCTATGATATTGAGACTTCAAGTCTGGTGCAACTTGCTTATGGTGATTGGAATTTTGGGCCAATGTGGTCTCAACTCTTTGTGTGTTCAAAGGGATTATGGTGACGAAGTCAATGGAACAAAAAATTAGTTAAACTTCGATCCGTACAAAGGAGGAAATGCTTTGAAATTTATGTTGCTTTCTCAATACCTTCTAGAATAAATAAATACTTACATTGGAAAGAAAACAAAAAACGAAGGTACAAATTACGTTAGGGAATGGAGAAAGGTCTACGTGACATGTAATTTGGAAGATACTAACTAGGTCTTTGGAAGAAAATTTGACCAATTCCGGCCAAACCTTCATTTCTAGAAGTTATGTAGTTATAGACCTTCCTAAAAAAGTAAAGAGGGATAAAAAGAGTTTTGTTTCTACCTCTTCAACATACTAGAATAATTGTCTTTCAAGTATTATTTATTTTACTATTCCAAAATTTTATTATGATATTGTATTTATTAGAAGGTTTCTTTATAAGTTGAGAAAATAAAATATTTATGAACTTTTTTAATCTACATTCTTAGGTAATGTAGAAATATTAATAAATTCAAAACACGTTATTTAGTTAAGAGTAAGAAATAAAGTGATTAAATTGTTAGTTTAGTGTCAATATTTTGATCTAAATTTGCAATTGATGTATTATATGTTTTTATGTTGAATTATTTCATCGTGATTTTGTCGTTAATAAAAGGGTATTGATAGATTGAGGAGAGATATAATTTATAAACAATCTTCTTCCTTAATATTTAAGTGATATAAAACTTTTCACATGTCAAAAACATGTTTATCATTTACTTTAAGGGGTTGAAATTCACAATTCTTCTATTATCATTAAACATAAAATTGATAATTAAATTTATATATTTATACATTATAATTAAATTATATATATATATATATATATTATTCTATTACTAATAAAATAAAATATATATTAATGATCATTTCATGATTTCTATTTGACCCAAAATTAAATTTGATTTAAAGTTATAATTTTTATATTTGGTTACGTGTTCTAGAACTATTTAGAATTTTAATGATAAGAAAAGATAGTAAAATTTTAATATATGTGCTTTTAGACTTTTAAGTGTTTACTAAAGCATTTTCAATTAGTTATATATATGTCAATTATTAAAAGATTTTATGTAAAACCACTAAAGAGTTTAGTTATTACTAACTACAATATATCTAAATAAGATCAGATAATACTTTTTCTATATCATTTACATGCTATTTTTTATTCAAGTGTTGGATACATAATAAACAAGATTCTAGACGTAAAAAAGCAAATTAACAAATTAACTTATGAAGTTTAAAAACTAGCTAAACACACAGAAGATAATTTAATATGTGTAAAACTATTTGATAAATATCAATTATCATATTATAAGGACTTAGAAAATTATTAGAGTAGAAGTTGGAAAAGTAAATAGAGAATTTGAATATTATAATATTAAATGGAAGGCGTATAAATAGAAAAGTATTTTATTTCTCATCAGACTAAAGATTGAAGGTTACCTCTAGACTGGTGGTGATAACTAGATCAAAATTGTCCAATCAGAAACTTAAATTGAGTAAGTTTTTTTTTTTTTTCATTTTTCTTTAATTCAGTTTTCAAGTATCCTTAACTATTTTAGAATAGATGCTTGTGTGTAGTGTGTAGAGCATTAGTCTCTATTGGTTCAATGTCTTAGTAATGTAGTATGATCGTTGATAAAAAAATTTGTGGTGTAAATTAGGTTATCATTGTAATTTTTGCTTTAGAGTTCTTTTGAAGTGTTCTACTTCCAAGACAGGTAAGAGAAGCTAACTTGTATTTTTGTATATGTTAGTTTGATCTTCAAAATAAAATCCTAGATTAGGAGACATGATGTGGAGGTGACTTGGTAATCACTGTGCAAGTTTCTTATAGAATTGGTTCTTGAAATGAGTTTGAAATTGTTTGAATACTTGATTTGGCTGGCTTAAAATGTTAATCTAGAAATTTGGTATGATATTTTTATGTAAGTTAATCAAAATGGATAGAAGGATTTGAACATGTTTTAAACCATAGCTATATGTGATTGATAATTTGGTAAATCAACTATGAACTTTGATGATAATGAAGTCTTGAAAGTGATTATTACTCAATTGTAAAAGATTGTCACAAATTGAAATGGATAACATTTGATGAAAGTTGAAAAGTAGTTAGTTTTTGTAAAATTGTGTTCTAACATTTTTGTTCAAGCAAAAATGAGGACTTGCTCTTGGGTTATTTTCTCTTAAGCGATAAAAATCTCGTTTAAGCGAAAATAGGAACCTACTCTTGGGTTCATTTTTGCTCAAGCGAGGAGATCCTCACTCAAGAAAAAATAGTACTTGAATTGAACCTACTCTTAGGTGTTGTTTCGCTCAAGCGAGAAAATTTTAGCTCAAGCGAGGAAATTCTCGCTTAAGCTAATTTTTTTTTTGTTTTAATTATTTGATTCTTTTGTAATACATTTTGTGGATTTAAGATAAATGATTGAATTTTTAGTCCTTGTTAAGATTGAATAATATTAAAAGTTATCAGATTTTTGAGATATGTGGAATTTAAATTGAGAAGGGAATGAATGTGTAAAAGGAAAGTAGAGATGTATGATAAGATTTGAAATATGTGATTTGCGATTGAAACATAGTATCTTTAAGAAAGAAAATACATGTGTTGAAATTTAGTACGATTTGCATTTCTAAGGAACTGCTCAATGAGGAGATATCCTAGCTCTACTAATAAAATGAATATTACTAAGTAGAGAGAGTTGAAAGAGGTTCAAACTGGGTGACTACAACTTAAAATATAGATGGTCTAAAAAAGAGTGGGAACATAGTTTGGAATTGCATGACAAATACAAATATATAAGTTTATTCAATGCACGAGTCTTTCGAAAGTATAGTCAAATTTGTTTTTGCATGTTTATGTTATGAATTAAAATTATAAAGTGTGTTGTTGATAGAAGTTGTGATTGTCTTTATGTATTAATTGAAAAATATGACTAATGATGATTATTAAAAGTTCTTTTTTAATCACTAGCTTATCCTATTTTCTTTGTGTTTGTTTGATATTTAACTTTTTATATGTGGTAAGTGTATTTTATACTAGAGCAAATAATGTTGCAGAAGGATAAGTTAAAAATATTTTTCATTAAAAAAGAGATTACATACATGTAATTTAACAAGTTTGAAAGAAATTAATACGAAATACATAAAAAGATTTTATATGAAGTATAATATATCTATCATTTAAATCTCAATAGACAAAACTTTGAGTTTTATTCTTTTTTCTCATATTTATCCTTTATCGTTTGAGTAAAAAAAAAAAAAAAAAAAGTCTTCGGAAAAAGAACTTATTTACTGAAAAATGATTTTTGAGATTACATGTGATAATTTTATTCCAAATAGTATTAAAGTTCAATCTCTTATTTTCATCTAACAAAACAAGTGATATCAAAATATAATATACAAAAGACAATTTATTAACATATATTTTCTTTTTGAAGGAACCCTAAAACTAGTGAAAATAAAAATAGTTAGATTTTTTTAAATAATATCAAATAATTTATAGGAAGATATAAAAAAAAAATAATTTGGTTCAGGTTCATAAAACGGAGAAGAATTACATATGTTAAATTGAAATAAAATAATATTTATTTCCTATAAACTAAATAATTAGAATTACTAATGACTTTTTTTTGTGTAATGTATGAGTATAACCTTCGCAATCTTGATGGCAATATATTAAGTCTAATTCAACATTGCAATTCCATGGCCATAAAGTAATCTACATATCCACTTTTACATCTTAATAAAATAAATGAAAATAAAATAAAATAAACTGAAATAATTAAATTCAAAACTCCACTTTTTTGCTTTTACATTATAAAGAACACCTTTTGAAATACTTTTTTTTATACTGTAAAATTTATTTCTTGACATTTTTATTTTATTAATGTTTAAGAAAGTACTTTTCAAAACATAAAAAGTAAAAGGTATTCAAAAAATGTTTTATGGAATACTCTTTTGATTTTCATATTTAAAAAAATATTTGTATTAAACAAAAAAAAAATATGTTTTGAAAATTATTTTATAAAGTATAATAGAAATAAAGGAGTTTTTCAGAAATACAATTAAAAAGATGTGATAGTGTATATAGGAAGAAATGTGGGTGTAAATAGCAAAGCCTAATTTGAATAACCAGAGAAGGCCCACGCCCATCATAATAAAAATAGTTTGCATTCGAATTTAGAATTTCGGATTAAATAGAACTCATTGATGTGAGTTTTTTTACAGTAAATATTAATAATTTATAATTATAGTACTTTTAAATAATTATAATATTCAATTGTTTTTTTTTTTCGAGTTCGCGGGAGGTCCGTCCATTAAAGTATATTTTGTCATTTTGGCAGAGCCGATTTTGAAACAATTAGTTTTTTTTTACATATTTACTTATTTTAATATATTGCTTCAGATTTTGATTCTTATAATTTTATTAATATATATTTTTCATTTTCATATATTAGTATCTTATTAAGTATAATTTAAACTATTATTTTCCAATCATTAGAAAACACAAATTATAGAAACAAAGTTAATTGACGTACAGGGACAAATATTTTAACTTTAAGAACCACAATCTATATTCACATGAATAATTACCTCACCTAATAAAAGGAAGAATTATAAGTTTTTTTATTATTTAATTTCTTTCTCAAAACACATTTGAACTCAATAGTACACTATCATACCTGTATGTCGATATTTTTTATGATAATAAAAAATAAAAAAATATAATTAATTTTTGTATACAATTATTATTATAATAAAAATAATTACTAAAGCATAAAAAATATAGTAAAATCTGTAAAAAAATAGTTATGCAGATAATTTACTTTTTATTAATTATTATAATTATATAACAGAGACACTTTCAATCTTATAAATAGTTTCAAGTGACACCAAAGGAATACTTGTTGAACACAACCCTAATTTCGAATACCTTTCAATCAAACCAACACATTCACAACCTTTTTCACGACCTTTTTTTTTTATATATAAGTCACTTTTACCTTTTCAAACAGCAAAACATTATGTTTATTATTTCCAATAGATGCAACTTTTTTTTAAAAAATAAAATAAAATGTAGAAAAAGGGGACGTGGAATAATTAGCTGCCATTGTGGAAAGGCCATGTGTTTACCATTAGCCAATGCATGTAGACGGATGTTGACTGTAAGGATGAAATTGGAAAAGTTTGTGAATATTAGACAAAATTGAATTTTTTTTAAAAAGTTAAAAATGAAAAAAAAAAACTAAATTATAAGGAAAAAATTAATTAAGCCTAAAATAAACTATAAGAACTAGTTATTTCTTATTTTTTATAAAAATAAATATCTTTCAAACATAATAAGATTCACGCCACACACGACACCACAAAAATTAATTAAATAAATTATATTGTGTTATGAATAATGGAATTGGAATAGTATGTGAATAGTTTGGTCAGGAAAAATTGCTTGACACAGGGTGCTTGTAAAGCCCAAAAGCTAACAGACAGAGATGAGTTAGCTTATTACTAGCCTATTAAGCGTGTATTTTAGATATTGTTAAGACAATCATTATTTAGATTTATCAAAATAGTGACTCAATAAAATAGTTAGAAATAGAACATTTTAAAATTAAGATCATAACATTATAATGGTACACATCGAATATCAAGATTATTAGCAATAAAAATTAATACAAGTTATTAGCAGTAAATTATTTTTAAGTCATTTGTTGAGATAGTATAATTTTTTTAATCATATTGTGTATGAAATACAAGTTTATAAATATGTGTGATGTTTGCTTCCATCATGTATACAAGTTTTTGTATTGGTAAAAGCTCATTACTTCCTCAAACAATTATAATCTTCTACCATTTTTTATATTTCTCTATAGTAACTTTTTTTTTTCTAATGACTAAACTAATGTTATCTGAATGAGCGGGGAGATGTTTGAATTTTTTTTTGAATTAGCATTACTTATTTGTTTGATTAATCTTTGGATTACTAATAATAAATGCATGAACGAATACACTTCTTTATTGATCTTTTTAAGTTTTTTGTGTAGAAATAAAAAATATAATAAAATTTCTTAATTCTTAAAAAATAGTCAAATTTTCTATTTTATCTTTTCTATTTTTTTTACTTCATAATAAATGCATGAATTTGAATTAATTGAAGATAAACTGAACAAAAATATAATTAACAAAATATTAATTAATATTATTTTAAATTTGTAAAAGGGCAATTAAATATAAATAAAATTTAGAAAAATATTTAGAATTAAAAGGGAATGGAGAATATTAGGTAATATTAATTGTTGGAAAATAATATTTTATTTTAATTAAGTGATGAATGTTAATTTTTTAAACATATTTGAAGGTATGGTCCCCTCTTATCAATGAGATTTATCCCTTAAAAAGAGTGAAGAATATTTGTTGTCATTTAGAGATTATAAAATTGTTGTAAAGTTAGTTTGACACAGGCCTTGCAACAGGTCATAAAGTAGTTTTCCTTTCATTCATTTCATTATGGGTTTGCATCAAGATTTCAAAATTAAGAATTCAAGATTTCCTCAAGGTTACATTAAAATTATGATCATGAATTAAGTGTTCTTTCAGATGCATATTCAAAAATAATTTATGGTTAATATAGTCAGAAAACTCTATTTTGACCATCTTTACTTGATAAAAATCCAAAGTTTATTTTTTTAAAAATTTTCATCACATTGAGCTTTCAAGTTTGTTTATTAATTATCCAATTAAGGGGTGTTTAAATCTTTTCTATTAAGGAAACAGTGTCTAAATATTTAAAAAATGTTTAATGATTAGAAAATTGTCTGCAAAACCTTGAAACTACATTCAATAAGAATTAATCCATTAAAAACCATCAGTCAAGTTTAACATCTTGAAACATGTGTAACCAGTGGTCAAACCAAAATACAAACACAATAGATTGACGAGATATTAATATAACATATTCTTAGCACGATCTAAATATATTCTTTCTTGTTCTTGAACTATACAAATTTATTTTATAATTATAATGAAAATATCTTGCTTTGTTTATTAAAATAATAATTAATTATCAATTCAAAACTGTCTGTTTCCTCCATTTATAGAAATACCCTTTAATCGATATAACTAGTTTGTTCACATGATTAAATCTAGAGTAGCAAGACATTATTATACCACATCATACTTATTAAAGAAGTAGATATTAATTTATTTATATTCCCTGTTTCCTTTAGTATAAACTTTAATACTATTAATAAATAAAAAATTTCGTTTGTTTGTCTGTTAAAATACGCAATTATTCATCCCTCAAATCTGCGTGGGTGTGTGTATTTGCAAGTGGAGGTGTGACTTTGAAGTATTCCTCAGTCTATGTGTGAAAATGACCATGTTACTTACTTTTGTTCTATAAATTGAACTAAAATGTGTTTTCACAGTATAAATATATTTTACACTGTCATTTAATTATAAATTATAATATTATTTTGTGATAATTATATCAGTTATCGAATCTAAAAAAATTATATAAGAATCTTTATGCTAAAAAACATGAAAAATTGTGACCTAGCATTTTATTTGGGCTGTGTAGTGGTATTCCTTTTCCAAGTGGGCCTGCTTCATCAGCCAGAGGAAAGGCACAAGATCAAAGATTTGGTCCCCTCTAAAAAAGCAAAGGAAAATAAAACACATAAGAAGCAAAGAATAGAGGTCCACTGCTGCAGCAACAAAGCTTCCAAAATGGCATTAATTCCTCAGTGGTCCATTCTCTGTAAAAGCTGATATCTTATATACACCTATTCTATCAAAAACTCATTACAAAAGGGTCATTTCGTTCCAACAATTATAAACTATGAACTTGAAAGGAAAGAAAACAACGTGGCATCTTAAAAGCCCAATGAAACATATTTTAATCCTCATGAAACTTACATCTGAATTCATCAATTATAATTAAGCAAGTGACTCTTCTGATTATCTTACATGGGTTATCATTGCATGTTAACAGCACAGGAAAGTACAGGTAAAATAAGGAATCCTGATTTATAAGGTCTCCCAAAAGCTAAAAGCTATAGTAGTTTTACACTAAGCTTAGAATAAAAACTTCCTCCCACCTTAAACTAGTTAAATATATAATGAAACAGCAAAACAACAAATTTGCCGTATCATTTGACTAACTAAAAATGGAATGTGGGCTGAATAAGACAGCACTGCCGCATTACTTTCCATTAATTATTGATTAACCAAATCATTCTGCTTGCCTTCTACGCATAAAGAAACAGAAGATTATCATAATTAAATGATGTTTATTAATAATAGATATACACCACAACAGACAATATGCATTTTCAATCTTGTAATATTCCAAAAGCGTATTATATGCTTCTAATAATTCCCTTTTTATATCAAGATAATTGCTTGTAATAAGGGTTTTAAGAAGTAAAAGTTAGCAAGATAAGACCAAACAAATCAAATGGAATGGATTAATGTCCTTGTTAATGGGATTAATGGGTTTAATCCTTTCGTTTCTTTCTTAGGAGATCACTTACCTAGGACCACTTGCACACCCAAAATGCGATAGATCTCATAAAAGAGAAATTAATGGAAAGATTAGATTTTACAACTTTGCTCGTGCAATGTTTCACCAGAAGCATCAACAGCATTATCTCCAAGATAAAATCTTGTAATGGTAGGAGATCTCCATAAATGAATAAGGACAAAATTGCAGATAGGTTCCATTTCCACCCCAAATGGTCGTGAATTGGACAAACAAGTGTGGGCATTTTGGAAGGTGGAAATTTCAAAGAAAGTAGTAGATGCACAATAAAGAATATCTACGTCTCACAGTTAAATCACTTAAAATATACCTGCACTTTATAAAGGAGAAAACGTGACAGCAATAAGAGCTATCAGAGGAAGAGGGTGAGACATGTCTATGAACATAACACAAGCACAATAATATGACATTTTAATACAAGACAACCTTGAATTTTCCTATAGTCTTAACTGATTTCAAAAAGAAAAAAGAAATCGAAAAAGATGGCAATAAACAATAATGATAATGGCGAAATAGCTTTGCTTCAAGCTCCGTTCCCGTCTAACTAAGTTTCTTGACAATAGCTAAGATGAGAGCCCATTAAGAGAAACATGAACATTGCGACATCCATCTTCTTCATTCATGTGAATGTCATTGTTGTTGTTGCTATTTGGATTATAGGGGTTGTTGATATCACTGTCAAAACCACCTCCACCACTGGTATTATTGCCGTCATCATGATCCCCAATACTTTGAGGAGAATTTGCATTTGCGTTTGGATTTGCATTTTCTCCTTGATCCAATCTTCTCCTAAAAGTGTTCTTGTTGTTATGCATCCACACCTTGAAGACCCCTCTAGAGACCCCAATATCATTGCAGAATTGCTGGACCAATCCATCATCCCCTTTCTGCATTCTCCACCCCAGTTTCTCAGAGAAGCTACGCATCTTCTCCTTCTGCTCCTTGCTGAACTTGGTCCTGTACCTCTTCTTCGGGTTCTCGCTCTTCAACATCACGCTCGAAAAGGTGAGGCCTCTGTGGTGGTTATGTTCATCGGAGGGTGTAGAATAGCCAGTGCCGAGGGCTAAAAGCATGTGGGGTGCTGAACCGTGGTACGGTGGCACGTGGGAGAGTGGAGGAGGTGAGGGGCTTGACATTGGGCTCGGACTGTGGCTCGGGCTCGAACTCAGGTTCGGACTCGTGCTTTGGCTCATGGCTCGCTGAGAGATTGGTGCTGGTGCTGCTGAAGGGGTGTAGATGCAGCTCAGAAAAGTGGGGTTATTGTTGGCGGCGGCGGCGGCGGTGGTGTTGGTGCTGTGAATGTTGTTGGTGTGTTCTTGAGGATCACGGCGGTGGAAGTTGCGGTGGCAGCCACACGCGGCGCACTTAAGGGAGCGAGGATCGGTTGAGTTGGTGGTGGACGAAGGCATGAACTCGCCACAGCCATCGAGTGCATGGCCACCCAGGCTGGCGGCGTGGTTTTTGAGGCATTCCTTGTAGGTGACCACCATGGACGGTGGTTGTGGCGGTGGAGCAGCGGTGGCGGTGGGGTGGCGCTTGGGGGTGCCGTTGGTGAAAGATAGAGACTTTGGGGTGGTATTGTTGGTGGGGTTGATGGAAGGTGTGATCTTAGTATCTGCATCCAAGGTTTGTATTGTGTGGGTACTGCTGGAGGTGAGGTCCATGTCCGTTGTCTCTTCAAGAATGATATAACAGGAGTGAGAGGGAGAGAGAAAAAGGGGAGATTAGGGTTTTTAACAAGCTTAAAGCATTTTCTTGAAAGGGTGAATTGTTGGGTTGGAAAGGGAAAGGAAGAAGAAAAAAACAAGTGAAGGGGTTAATGGTGTGTGTGTGGAGGTAAGAGAGTGATGATGATGCAGATAGAAATGGCGATGATGATGGTTATAATGAGAAGTGATGACAAAATCTGAGGTTTAAATGGGGTTGTGAGGAGAAAGAGGGATACAACAACACATTAGGGTCCAAAATCTAAACCACTAATGATTTGAGAAGAGAATACAAACAAAACAATAAAAAGAAAAGATAAAAATTGCATATTAGGTTTTGGTAAAAAACAAAGGAGTTTATGAATGAAAGGTTCAAGATATTAGAGCTACTATCTACTACTAGGGGCAGGGTAAATAGATGTAGATGTATTTCACCTTATATATCTTTTAAACTAGTAAATAATGTAGAATCTATTAACTGTGTTAATTGTTTTTCATAATCATGTAATTAAAATGGATTATGTATGATATGTAATCACTACTTAAAAAGTTATAACAATAATGATTTTAAATTAGTTGATTGTGCATATTTATTAAATTGTCTTAAAATATTGAATAATATGCCAAATTTAGTGGTATTTTGAAATAAGTGAGAATATGAAGGAGATGTGAATAATTATTATTATGAGTTGTGCAGGTGAATGAGATGGGTTAGTTGGGGGTAATAAATTTGTCTGAAAATATTAGGCAAGAATATATTGGTTGAGGTGAGTGATTCACAGAAGAGTGAGTGTCTGGTGCAGATGAGAATTGAAGGGTGGTACGGAGATTGGAGGCACAGCTGGGCCAACTCACTCCCTTGCCCTGCAAATGCAAACACATCAATGCTCGTTTTCCTTTCATAAACTCACCACTTTCCTGCTCCTTCCCAACAAAACCTTACCTCATCTTTTCATATGCTCACGCAAAAAACACATTCACTTCCTTTCACACACATTTCCCAACTTTCCAACCACACTTTCATCCATATTTTAATTTTAATCCTCCCAATTGCCTCAAATTCAACCCTAATAACCACTTTTCACAAATAATAATTCAATAATAAAATAATTTATGTAATGTATATCATAATAACTATGTTGATAAGTAAACTACAATCATGTCTACTAACAAAAACAAATTTACATACAAAATAAAAAATGACGAGTTAATATAATACAAAATTATATGCACGTCAAACAAAAAAAAATAGAAATTGACCAAATTACACGTTTTGTAAAATAATTTATATCCTAATAATTTGTTTACACTGATTTGTAGATGCTATACATACATATATTGTTTATTTTAAAATATTAATATCAAATTTTAAAAATTAAACAAAGAACACTTTTTTTAAATCATATGTTCAAATCGGTTTATACCTTGTAACTGAATTAATTTAAGTTTAACTAGTTATTTCGACGTCAAGTTCTAGATATATAATTGTATTAATTTGTTTAGAAATCTTGTTACCATCGATAATAACCTTAAAGTCAAACATAACCTTGATATTTGATGAAGGAATAATGAATTAGGACCTCATTTCATAACTTGGGCATTTTCCCATGTAGAGGTGAAAAGGACTTGTTTGGAAATGTACCTACTTTCAATTCATAAGAAGAGCACACAGTGTTACGATGCTCAGCCTTTGTCTCTCGTTACGGTGCTCAGCCTTTGTCTCTCGTTACGAAACCTTAACAAAACTAATGCCACCTTTTTCATTTTTGTTTCTTTTCTAACAAACCCTTTAAGCCCTTAATCGATTATAGTCTGTTTGGCTACCATACAAAAGCACGGTGGTGCGAATTGAAGACAGCTAGTTTGACAGAGTTAAATGTGCTTTTAATGTGCATACAGATACCATCCTACAGATTCATGTAAAAATTTATTGTGAGAAAGTTAATTTTGCTATTACTAAAATTGATCATGAGATACCTGTATTTTGACTTTTACAAATTTAAGTTTTGATTATGTTTTGTAACGGGCATGTATTGATTTAATAATTTTACAAATAAATAATATAAAACTATTTCAATTAACTAAATGAAATAAAATTTGATCAACAAATGTGTTTTAATTAAGATTCAATGAAAGTTTGTAATTTTTTAATTTATGTACGTTAATTTTAAAAGACAATAGTTTTTTTTTTTTTATAGGATAAAGTACTGCCCAAAATTTTTTTTTTGTTTATTGTACTAGATATTAATGATATTTATAATATTGTGAAATATGAAAGATTATATATTTTTCACAAGTCAGTATTTTTAAATAATTTTCGCTAGAATAAATGGTGTCTAATTCTTGATAAAAAAATTCTTACACATAAATAGAAGTCAGAAAGAAACTTTGAGTAAAAGAAAAATTTATTATCTTAGTAGACATTGATAGGGATAATGTTAACTATTTGTGAGGATAATTACTCAGATTGAACCAATATTTTTCCATTTCTTTGTACTTTAAAGACAAAATTTCACGTGTCTGTTTGTGACCATGAGTATTGAACACACAAACACATGACAAGAAAACAATTGTTGTGTCTTGGGAAGCACCTTTTTCCGTTCTGAAGGCATTTTTATTTAACACAAAAATTGTTCCTCAACGTGTTGTTGACGTGGATTCCGAAGTTCTATTACTTGCCCAAAACAAAAATTGATTTCTGATTTTCTAGTTCTACCTCAAATATGTTTCACTTTGTTTTGCTAACTTAACCTTCCAACAAAAACTCCATAACAGTTTTCGTATTAAACTATTGTTTGATCTAGAGGATGGAAGGAAGGCATAGGTGAATATTGTCTTAGAAAAACATACAAACAAACTAGAAAACGAAAAACAACAATTGTTTCAGATTATGTATGGAGAAACAACAACAACAATTCTTCTGAGAGAAAAAAAAAAAATAGAAACAACACAAAATTACAACGGTAAACGAGCATAAAACACGTATATATATTACGAAAAAGATTTAGAGAAGTCTAGATTAAGTGTGCAAAACATAGATATATAAATTCTAGTGTAGAATAGATCACTAAACTAACTAATCAACACTACAATTTTAAATAGTTATATTAAAGTAGTGGAATTTAGGAAATACTTATGATTTTTCTTTTTCTTTTTAAGAGGTAAAGTATACTGTATGTGTGACTATTTTTCTTAACAATTAGCGGTATATACAAGATTCAAAGTTACACGCAGCCACCAAAATCTAGGAACAATGTAAAGTAATCTAAATAATAAAATTTTTTTACCTCTACCATGTACAAAAATAGAGCAACAAATGGGAAAAACAAAACTGATCTAGTGAAATAAAATCCTTAAATATGAGGAACTAAAAAGTTTGAAAAGAAAGCGAATAAAATTTATCCTTTGAAAAAATCAATAAAAATATGTTTCTTTTAATTTTAAATTTTATACTACAAATATAAATATTTGTCATTGGAGAATAAATTTTACATTACAAAAAAAATTATTTAGATACTAATTTTTAGTTACTAAATAAAATAGTCGGTAATTATGACTAAAATAACCACAAAATTAGGTTTTGATAGTATAAGGTATAGACTAATTTAAAATTTAATAGTATAAGTGACTAAAACCTTGGTAGCTAATATTAGATACCAATTATCTTGACTTAATTGATCACTAAATTCAATCATTACTTCCTTTTTTAGTTATTTAGCAAGCAAAACCTAATTTGGTGATTATTTTGATCACAATTAACAATCATTTTATTTGATAGCTAAAATTGGTATATAAATAGTATTTTTCTTGTAGTGTTAGGAAGTGAACTTCCACTAAAAGTGTTCACTAAAAGTGATAGGTCAAATTCTCCTACAACTATATATAAAGTTGACAAGTTCCTTACCAATAATATAGTTAAAAAAATCATGATGACTCTAGATTATCTTAATTGAGCCAAGTTTGAAAGTCAAAGCACTTCATTAGCAAACACAATTTAAGCAATTCAATTTATATACATATATAAACATATATTTTTTCAATTTGATAAGTTGGTGCATTATACTATTTGTCACTTGTTTGATTTTCTTTTAGAGAAACAAATGAACATTCATTTAAGTTGGACTTGAAAGTGACCTTTACTTTAAAAGGAGAAGACATTTAATGAAAGTCTTCTTATCATGTAGTCAATATAGTATAAAAAATGCACTAAAAATTTCTTAATTTTCAATAAGTTTTTATATCAAATGTGTATTGGCCAATTTGAAATTGCCATTCTACATTGGTTTGGTACAGAATGATGGTTTTTATATGAATCACTACACTCTCAATGTAAAATTGCAAAAAGATATTTAAAATTCCAATTTTTTGCTTTTTGTTTTCTCCTTGTCCCTCACTAATGATATTTGTTATTCTTCTTGATGTTAATCTTTTAAATATTGCAAATTCTTACTTTCCCTCTCATTATTCTTATTGCTCTCTCTTTCCTTTTTCTCTTGTGAAAAACATAAAAATCATAAGAAGAAGCGATTGAATTGTATATTATTATTTTTCACAATTTTTCGCAAGTATCATTTGAATATGTATAGACAAACAATAGGTTTTGTTAGTCAAAAAAATTGATAAAGATTTTCACTAACTGAATTTGAAACACTTCTCCATCTTTAACATGCAATATAATAAGATAAGAAAGAGTATAAATTACTCAAGATGTTTTTATATTGGTTCATCTGACAACAAATATTGTGTTCAATTCTCAAATAACTGTTAGAGTTCCATTCAGACTAATGTTAGAATATACAAGAGTATTTTTGTTTGGCTCATACCCATTCTTGTCTAACTTGTACGAATATTATTTGATAACAAGCCACTCTTAGCTAATACAAGTATTCTTTAGCAACAAGCTACTGTTATCTAACACGAACATGTTTAAACAACAAGCTACTCTTGAATAACCCAAATATTCTTTAAACAACAAGTCACTCATTTTTTTAAAGTATGATCACAAGGTTGCTTACTTGAGAAGGATTGGGCCTTTCGAAATCTACAAGGTTGAGCAATCTATATTAGTTTGCTAAATGAATACAACAATTTTCTTACAAAGGTATTTAAGGCACAAAAAGATACTGGCAACATTTTATCACTTTTTCAAATCAAACTCTTTTACTGTTCTTCTTTATATATGACTTTATATAGACGCAAAAGAATGAAGTTGTTTCAAATCCTTCTTTGGTTGTTGAGCAACTTTGGACTCACTTGAATGTCTTCTTTGTGTATGATGAGCTTGGACGTAGAAGATGCATTAAATGCTTTCCATATATACATTAAGTGTTCTTCTCTTCTTTAAGTAATATATTGATAGTTGGATGTACTTATATCTTCTTAGACATTTGCATTTACTTGAACTTGTGTAAAGCACATATTTGTATGAAGTAGATAAACTTTTCCAGGCTTGACAATGGTAGTACCTGGGAGTTGACAACACTATTGTCTTACATTATCTGTTGTTTTAGCAAAGGTTATCGTCTTACGGACGAAACATGACCATGTTTTGTGCTTGTTACTTTTAACACCTAATCAAATTATGGATAATATTAAGTAGTGCAATTTCAATGCAGAGTTTTTAAACATAAAAACATATTGTTTTGTTCTACTAACACATCAGAATTTATATATCAGTCTATTACAATTAAGCATATGAACAAAACAACATACAATACTCTTATATTCTCTTTTTCTTCTTATTCTTCATGCCTTGCTCTCCATTAAGTTGATCTTCACTCTTTCGATAACTTCCCCCTTAATATATATTTCCATTTTTCTTGACTTCCCCGTTTTACACTTTAACACCCCCTTTTTAAATAACAAAAAATAAGGGGGTGAACTAACTTTAGCCCATTTCTTCAATCTCTTCATCATCAGATGATAACACCAGTGAGTTGGAAGAAGTCTTTGGCAATATAGGTTTGGGTTTGAGGTCGAGCATAAAGGTAGTCATGGTCTTCCATAGAGTAAAGAGCTTGAGCATGACTTTTCAATACAGGTTGAAGCAAATCACTAGTTATGTCGAAAGTAGTCTTGAGACATAAGTTCTCACTAAAATAAGAGTAGTTTAATGATAAATTATGTCATTAAATCTAAATATTTGTAGAAAATAAGATAAAAGATTAGAATGAATAAAATGTCTTAGCTGATTATGTGTGAAGACATGATCAAAAATTGTAATAGAACAAAGAAAACAACTATGAGATACATCTCCATTGCATAGGAATAGCCTAAAGGCAATGTTACGATTAAAACTAATTTAAAATAAAATATAATAAAATAATAAATTTATTTTTATTTTTAATTTATTATAATTACTATTTATATTTTTATTATTACTTTTATATATATTGTTATTCTACGTTATCGATTATCATATTATATATGACATTTGTTACATCCATAATGGATTATTTTGTTATTATTTTTTGGATACTTTCATCTTTTTCGTTTTATCATGTATTTTGGGATATACAGATTTGAACTGCAACATCTAAACAGAGAAGAAAAACTAATGAATTAGTGTTTTTGAATATAAGATTGAATTATTGTGATATAATACGAAGCTTAATTTTTGGTAAAAATATCCCTTCATTTTGAAAAACAGTAATAGAATATGTTAATGAAAAAAGAACATGGGAGAGAAGATCATGTGTAATAAAGCTTTTTCATGATTGCTATTAATAATAACTCTTGACTTTTTTTGACATATTATCCATTAAGGTCACACTGTGGTTAAATTATCTCTTTTTGCACGTTTATCCATTAATATTTTTACTTCGTCTCACATAAACGTGGATTTGTCGATACATCGATTAACCATATACATTTTAAAAATTAAAAAAAAAATTATTATTATTTTTTAAATATTTTTAATTCCGAATGTGATTATTTATTGTAAGGACCAATTCACGTGTTTAAGAGAAGGGATTTAAAACAAATGAATTATGAATATTTTATTATTTAATTTAAAAAGTTTATGAATAAAAAAATAATTATTAAAATTTTTTACAAAGTTATCATTTCTTTAAAATATTTTTTCTATCATTTTTAGGTAATTAGGAAATATTTGTTTATTTTTTTCATATTAGAGTCTATCTTAAAAATTGAGATAGAAAATATAATATTTTTGTTTAGTCACATTATTTTTTTAGATTTTCTTATCCTTTTCTTTTTGAGTTAGTTTTATAAAGATGGTTAATATTTTATTATGATATGATAAATAGTTGTTACTCTAACTATTAGAGTGTTTATTCATTTTTTCTTTCCGATAACTGAAAATATTAATAGTATTAACTTACAACTCCAACTTGATCCACTTATTGTCACTGAATAGTTAATATTATATTATTAAATATTATTATTTTTATTTATAAAAGTTATTATATTATTATTAGTATAATAATCATTATTATTGTCATTATTTTTATTTAGGTTTGTTAGAATATTATTATTATTTTTTTAAATTATCATTATATTATTATTATCATTATTATCCCTAAATAATAATATTATTATTAATTTAATTTAATTTATATGAATTTAATTATAATTATTGTTTCAATAATTATTATTACCATTTAAATTAAATTTGTATGAATTTCATTAAAATTATTATTAATATTATTATTATTTAAATTAAATTCATATGAATTTAATTAAAATTATTTTTATTATTATTATCATTATATTATTTTGTTTATATTTAAAATAAATTCATATGTTTTAATTTTTTTGTTAATATATAATTATTATTATTATTATTAATTTTTTTATTAATTGTTAAAATTAACAAACATAGTCTCAAATAATTAAAAGACAAATAATTAAAAAATGACTGTAGAGAGAAATAACTTTAATTAATATTTTTAATTGAAATTACCTATCTCTTATATTTAATAAACCTTAAATCATCATGTATAATAGAAAGATTCATTAATTTAAAATCTTATCTAATTAATAAAATTTGCTCATTTTAATAAATAATTTTTTTTACTTATTTTAAACATTAATATAAAAAATACACTAAAATAGAAAAAAAAAATACCACTTTTAACACCACCAAGCCAAGCTTTTATGATGGCAAGTTGACACTCCTTTTGAGTTCACGCATGAATTTGAACAAATAAGAACATCTGCTTATAAAAGTAAGACTCATAATAATAAAACTAAAATACAGAGCTGAAATCTTGATCAGGGGCCCCCCTTTCAGCACTGCAAGTTGTTCTGGTGTTTCTCCACGTGTTCTATAACCAGTAGTCATATAATATCAGCCCGTACCTCGTGCATAAACTCTTCTGAGTTTTTCTCCTGGGATACTTTCTCTTTTCTTTTAACTTTCATCTTTCACTGTTACACATTATATACAGTTAATTAATATCTATATGTTTCTAATTCTTGTTAACACGGCCCCAAACTCTATGTATTCTTTGATGTTAAGTACAATCCACGGTAGAATTCTACATATATTATTTAATAACCGATAGAAAAAACTATAGTGGTAAAGTTGTAATGTTTTATAAGTTCATTATATATAATGTATACTAATTGATATCATTCTAAGTTTACATTACTTCAAGGGATAGTAAAATGTAAAATGATAGTTTTATATTTATGTATTCAATGTTGAAAGTGTTCATAAAAATAAAATTATTTAAAATTTGATCGGATCTTATATATTTTTTTCATGTTATCTTTTTTCTCTTATTATGTTTTTATTTTATTTTTATTGTTTTTGTTGTTTATTATTTCACTATTATGTGATCACTTGATATTTTTCTTATTATAATAAATCTTTTTTTTCCTTCTCTTATTACCGTATTTTCTATTTTCTTTTTCTTTGAACATGAAAGTGACCTCGTTGCAAGTTTGGTTTGGAATTTTGGTACTATATCATATTGGTGTTGTATTGTCATTATCACTTAAGATTATATTCCCTTTCTTAGTGTTGTATTATCACTTAAGGTTATACTCCCCTTCTTACACTAGATATGTTTTGTTTGCTTTTTTAATTGCATGTTCTGAATGTTTTTGAGTCATATTTATTATGTTTTTTATGTTTCTTTCTTAGAGCATCTAAGATAAAGTGCTTATATATGAATATTTTTAGTTTGAGGTTCGTAAGTTATAATACATTGGTTATTTATATTTTAGTGCTAGTGATACAAATATATGAGTTATTTCCACACGAGAATGGAAATACTTTGAAATTTATTTAAATGATGATATTATGTATAAATTAATAAATAAATGACATGTTAATTCTATAATGAACTTTGTTAATTAAAACTTAACTCTATTAAACATGATTAGTACATGATAACCTTTTAAAATTAAGGAGTGTCTATGAGTAATTCTTTGAATGTAGAAAGATGTAATGATTAAACTTGAAAAAAAATGACGATTCTTGGAGAAGTTACATGTTAGACACTTATCTAGTTTTAAATAGATACAAGAAGATTCTTGAAAGCTTAAAGCATTAAGTGGAAGAGTTAAACTACCACATGTACACTTTAAAGTAATAAGTGGTAGTTCAGAAGTTCCAAAAGAAACTTCTAACTTCAAGAGTGCATGAATTTCGTCCAAGCTCTCTCTTAAGTTCAAAACATGAAGTACTAACTTCTTTTAAGTTCATTTAAAGACTAAAAACTATTTATGTACAAATCCTCTAATCTCATCTTCCAAAAATATGAGTCTTCCTCTAGTCATTCTTTCTTGAAATCTCACTTTTATTTCTTCTTCTCTGTCTTCTATTATCCTTTTTCTTCAACAAGCTCTACTTCATCCTTGTTTACATTGTAAATATTATTTAAACTAAGCCATTATTAGCTTTCACAAGTACACAATTTGTCTTTACAACAAATTTGTTTGAATGTGATTACAAGGAAAATCTCACTACAGAGAATATGATATATAAATGCTCCTTATGTAAGTGAATAACTTCACACAATGAAGGTTTTATAAAAAAAGTTGAGTCTCTTTAAGTTGTTTAATAGACAATCTTATAATCTAACATGCAGAAGTTTTACAAAAGTTTTTGTATGCACAACAATAAATTCATGTAAAATAACTTAAGAATTCTTAGTCATTTTTACATGAAAAACTTTTATGTGCAGTTGTCTTGAATACAATTATTGAAGGTTGCGTGTTGATATTTGTCCTTATGACAATTCTTTATCCTAGTATAATTTCGATTTGGATGACAATTTTTTCTATAACACTCATATAGTTATGTATAAGATAATTTTTTCTCTACAAATCCCTTCGTAGTATTAATATTACCAAAGTCAGCATACAAACTCAAAAAGTTGGTCTGTTATGTCAGAATCATCTTGGAGATACGTGACTCAACATTGATAATTAGTAGAAAATCAAGCAATTCAAAATTGTCTTGAGATATCCATGTATGTATTAGGTCTACTTATCTCTAGTGTTTGTTTAAATGTGTGTAGTCACTTTGGACTCTTGAATAAATTTTATATAACATCATCTACATATTGGATAATATTGAGAATTTTGTGTAGCATTTTATAAACGTAAAATCATTGCATACAAAAATAATGATGACATCAAAATAGATAGATAACCAAAATTTTAGAAGTTTAAAATAGAAAAAAATGGTAATTTTTGATTTTTTACTTAAAATAATATGACAATTTAATTTAAATTGTTTAAAACTTTGTACAATATTACCTAGTATTTATTTTTTATGATTATTTTAAATTATAAATTATATTTTGCCTGAGATTGTTTTAATTTTACGGATTGAAAATACTCCCAAGATACATAACACATTAAAAAACTACTTTGTGTATTTTTTTTATGCTATATCATAATACACGTAAAATTTGTAGATTATATTCAAAATTTTGATAATTTAACATTGATTTAACACTTAATCCATGTAATACATGTATTCTACATTAAATATAATAATAACGAATACAAAAGGTGAATATTATAACTTACGATGAAATTGATAACTTTCCATACCCACTCTTTTCACATCAATTTTAGAACTAATCTAAAATTAAAATTCCTATCCAAACTCGTTTTTGAACAACATTCCTATCCTATTATAGTGTTATATATTTTTTTGGTGATTATAGAGAATGCTTCATTAATTAAAATTGGAGTTACGCAATAGTCTGGTGAACGATATTTTCCTTCCACTACCACTAAAAGGAAAATACGTGAACAATATTTATGTCTCCTATTGATATGGAATGCATACAACTCAGATTGTACGACGCACATATTTTCTCCGACAAATTTAAGAATAAAATATTCATTTTGCTGATAATTATTTTTTTAAAGGAATCTGAAATTTCAATAACAAAATTTGGACAAAAAGGTTTGTTAAAACACAAAATGTAGAATAGATGATGATGTGGTAATGTAACATTGTAGTGTCTCTGAAAGGCTAGGTAGCCCTCTATGATGCATGCTACACTAGAGTCCAAGAAAAGAGAGATGCGTGGTTTAATGGTTGGTGAGGGAATGGGGTAGTGATATCCTCTCTATGCATTGATAAGACACGTTAAGATTAAGGCGTGCCTATTTTGCTTAATTTTCTCATCACAAGCCTACCTAATTGGAAATCTAATCACCTATCAGATGGGTACTGATTTTATTGTATGATGTGAGGCTGAGAGCACTCTTAGCCATAAAATTCGGCTTTTTCTTTCATCTCATGGTCAAAAAAATCCTCAATGAATCAACGAACCAGTACTCTGACAATTTTGTCATCATCAATCAAATGGGGCATGCGCAGTGAGTGAGTTAGTGAGTGACACAAAATACTAGACAAATTACATTTTGACCCATTCACACACATCCTTAACTTGTGCAGTTTTAAGACCACTTCCCCTTATTATCTCTCCAAGTTTCCACGCCCCAAATATGGGAAATTTGGAGTGTGAAACTTGAGCAAAAGGGTCAAGCCTTTCGGTGGCATGTATGAGCTAAAAGTGATAGAACAAAGGGTACAATTGTTTTGCTAGATTTGCTTAGGAAAGGAGAAAATGGTAAAGGAGACAACCAACATGGATTTACTGCAATAATTGAAGTTATGGTTAGGTTTAAAAGAAAAGATAGTAAAGGAGACAACTAACATGGCCTTAGAACAATAATTGAAGTTATAGTAAGGGAAGCATGGCGTTACCAAATGCTGCCAACTCCGGTACACGTTTGTTAGGGACTCACTGACATAACCCAAATGCAAAATTTTGAAGCTTGCATTGAATTGGTTGAGAGAGATAGGCACCCATGCTTTTCATTAACAGAACCAGATTCCTTAGGTCAAATGCATATTGTGGACCCAAGATTAACATACCCGATGCTCTTCTTTTTTTTTTTTTTTTTTTCAAAAATAAATAAACAATAATGTTTATCAAAGTAAATTTGAAATGTGGTGGATCAGCAGCCACCTAAAGGCATTTATGAACTTTCATACAATATATTACAGATGCAGAAAAGATCAAGCGTGGGAAAACCAAAATATCTTCTGACAAAAGCATTTTTAACTTTTAATAAGAGATAAGATTTAGCTGGTTATTATTGAGTGCATGATGCTTCATAATCTCCTATATATTTTGTTTTCGATGCATATCAAATTTTTTAAACTATATTATGTGCACTGGTCAAGAACTATACCTTTTTTTCAATCGGGTCAGGTGTTTGAATGATTGGGTTGTAAAACATATAATTAGGTAAAATAATTAATTTACCTATGCATTTAAATTATATTTGATAATTTTAATTTGTTTAATTAAAATCATTTCTATTAGTTAAATTTTAAAGTAAACTATGCTATTGTAATTGACACGAGGTGATGAATTTGTACAACAATACTTTTAATGATGTTTACTAAAAGTAAAATTTACCTATCACATCAAGAGATTTGTTAAAATTCATGTGCAGATCATTCAAAGAGTACGGGCATCGAAGAATGATTTGTTTGTATAAAAATATCTTTAATATATACTTTTAGATTTATGATTATTTTGTCTGTACATGTTTATTTGCTTCTAATTCATTCAAGTGATAACCATTTTCCAATTTTCTCCTTCATGTGCCCTAGTTTTGTCCAGTTTATACACTCTTTAATCTGTGTCCCAATCTACGTTTCAACTTTAGTTACAAGGGACCACAAGTTGTGATTTTATTTATTGTTATGGAACACAAATTACATCACTTAGAAATTAAAAAAAAAGGTAATTTAAAAACATTATTTTCTATTAATTCATCAACTTTTTAACATAAAATTATCTAATTTTAAAGAAACAATATTTTATATGCATTAATTCTAATTATGTAACACTTTCAAATCTATTTCTTAGTTAATTATTTTGTACCACTTTAGTAAATATATTTACCCCTTTTATGAATATAGATTCAATATCTTTTTATCCTCATTTCTACCCATTTTTCATTGGACTTTCTTTTATAACTACTCATTTTATCTTTGGAGTCAATTTTAGTCATAGATACTTTTTTAGCCCCTTCTCCAAAAGATAATTTGTCCTTTGGCAACACATTCACTCTGTTAGCATTATCAATTGACTCCTTTTCTAAACATTAGTATACTTACATTCACTTTTACAATTCCAATTTTGATAAAGTCAAACTTTATCTTTAGAAGTCTTTCCTTTTTAATTTATAAATGCATCTCACAAAACTAAATAAATTACTCCATTTATCTTCCTTATTTGGTAAGAATACTTCTTACACTCTTTTTCATTTTTTAAAAACTCTCCACAAATTTTATTTTAACTAATCCGCTAGAATTTGAAGAAAATTATGATATCTCTTCTACTTCAATAAAAAATAGTTTCTCTCTTCCATCCTTATTGTCTTTTAAGTTTTGAAAGAAAAAATAAAATAATTCATTGAGATATATCGTTTAATAAAACATAATAGTAAACATATTAAGAAGCTAAATAAGAAAAATAGCAACAAAATAACTGTTATATAATATCTTTCATATTTAATTATATTTGATTTTAATATCTTTTCAAGTTGAAAAATAAATGTTGATCATTTCCAACTTGTTGAAGAAATAATTGAAGGTAATAGCAAAATGGACTTTTGTAAATATATCAATTATTTTATGTTTGGTTCGGATATGAATAGGGGTGAAAAGTTATTTTTTAACAAATTCATAAATAAGTGATAATTTTTATCTAAGTATTGGGATCTCTCATAATAATAATAATAAGAGGGATTAAAAGCAAGATGCAAGATAAAATTATTATCGCAAAAGAGTATAGTGTTCTCAATTGAAATTTTAAAATGTTTAAGTAATTATTATGGTCAAACTACTTCATTGACCATATTTTGATTAAGCTAAAAATTTGGACACAATATTTTGTTTGTTAGAAAAATTGAGGAGAAAAATATTAGGAGATTTCAAACACAATGAGACATGAATGAGACCTAAATTAGAAAATAATGTCACCTTTAACTCAAAACAATACATTAGATTTATGGGTCTTTTTTTTTTATATATTGTTTAACTTTCTCATTTTTACTCAATATGAGATTAGACTCACACTTAGATTCTTATCGTCATCTTCTTATAGTCATCTTCTAAGAGTGAAACATCTCCAAAAACAAAAAAGAATGATTTTTAAGAAAAGTGATAGAAAAGTCACTACGAACCAATAAAATATTGATAGACAACAAATTACCATTAAAAAGATAGATAAAAATATTATAAAACATGAAGTTAGAAAGTTGAACACGTTCAATAACTATTGTCAAAATAATAGATCCATTAAAGTTTTATCAAAATAATAGATCCATTAAAGTTTTATCAATGACATATATCTATAATTGAAATCATGAATAGTAATAAACAACATAAAATACTCACACCTAAATTAATGATCCCTCCACTTTTAAGTAAAGAATAACAAAAAATACCTAAAAAATTAAACTATTAAAAAAACAATAACATTTAGAGTAGATATAATCATACTAATTGTAGAATCACTACAATAAAAAAGTTATTTAGAGACCAATTTTTAACTACCAAATGAAATGGTTGCTAATTATGACCAAAATAGATACCAACTTAGATTTTGGTTGTTAAATAACTCCAAAATAGAAGTAACAAGTGAATTTAGTAACCAATTAAGTTAAGATAATTGGTATCTAACATTAGCTACCAAAGTTTTAGTGACCTACACCATTAGATTCTAAATTAGTCTCTAACTTAATTAGATACCAATTTAGAATCTAATGGTATATGTCACTAAAACTTTGGTAGCTAATGCTAGATATTAATTATCTTGACTTAATTGGTCACTAAATTCATATTTTGTAGTTATTTACCAATCAAAATTTAATTTGGTGACTAAAATAGTCACAATTAGTAACAATTTTATTTGGTAGTTAAAAATTGATTTCTAAATAGCTTTTTTCTTGTAGTGAATATGAAACATTATAGTTTTTATCTATAACCTCCACAAGAGAAAAAAAAAACTTATTGGAATAAATGAAAAAAAAAACTTTTGTATTGAATAAAATAATTTATTAGATCAAGATATGTTGCTTAGAAAAAGAAAAATATATATAATAACAAAAAAATCAAGTTGAATAAAATAAGAAATAAAATAATATAATTTATAATACCTATAATATCTAACTATATCTGATTTTAATATCTTCTTTCCCATGTCTATTTTAGTTATGCGTAAGTGTTATTTGCTGCGAACTCACATGAATTTAATACCACATAATCATTATTTTTTTATGTATATTTGTATTAAAATTACACATAAATATAATAATAAGTTAATATATTTAATTATATATTTTGTAATTATTTATATTTTATATTAAATTTTTTTCTAAAAATATAATTTTTTTATTTGTTATAAACGGTTTATAATTGAGTATAGTTATACGATATTACTAATGTATAATAATTAACCCATTCAATTTTCATCATAAAAAAATATTTAATTTTAGTATTTTTAAATTTGATTTTAATTTTTTATTACTTCTATTTAAGTTTTAGTTAGTATTATTTTTAAGTAAAATAAAAATTAATGTACTCTGTTATAAACAAAAGCGAACGTTATCTGCAAACAAGTACGAGAGATATGTACGTTTATTTAAAATTTAGAAATGAATATAAATATATTTTCTTAAGTAGCGAGTATCTGTTTAAATATAGAGAAGATGATAGGCTAAATAGGAAAGTTAGTAATATAAAAAATAATTATATATATATATATATATACTCATATCAAATAATGTAAAATATATATTATTGACCAACAAAATTCAAATTATTATAATCAACTCTACGACTACATTGTATTCAATGTTTCATTACATTATCTCTGTAATTTTTAAATCTTTTATAATAATTATAAATTTATTTAAAAATAAGCCTAACAGTGTTATGTATCATCAACATTAAGTAATAAGGGACTCCATTATGTTGCAGGAATGACGTGGTGGCAATTAATAATGGATCAAACATTGATCGTTATCTCTTAAAAAGTGCATGTACTATGGAAACATTTTTTTGATTGAATCATCCTATCCTATTAGGAATAGGATTAATTCATCAATACATTGGTTAAATCATGTAGTATAATTTCAACATTTGTGTTTATCCAATATATAATAAGATTTTTTAGTTTGTGAATTTTGATTTTATTAGCAGCAATTTTTTTTTAGTTCTTTTAATATTAAAAGTTATTTTTATTCTTAATAATATTACGTGATATTTTTTTAACCGTGTATTGAAAAACAATTGGATTGGAGATTCCAAGTAACTGCATACTAGTATGTGATATATTGTTAGATATTGAAACCTTTATATTATTATAATTGTAAAATGTACAAAAATAATTTTTTTATTCATCTTAAAATAAATATTTGACTGAAGTTAATGATTTAATTATTATAAATATGAAAAATAAATAAAAACATTTTACGGAAACTAAAGTAAAAATTCTATCATTTTATAAGGACTCGGAGAACTGATTAGAAATTTAACAGAAGTGAAAATTAAACAAAACATTTTATAGACATGTATATATTTAAACCTTTAATTAATTGCTATGCGTAAATATATAATTTATAATTAGATGTAATAATATTTTAAAATTTAAATTATACAAAAAGAATCATGTTTAGTAAGGATAATGTTGATTGTGCAAATTTGATATGATGGTTTACCAATCATGATTGACAGCTAATATGCTGGTTTTACTTTTAAAGCAGCGTCATCCTGTAAGTGAAACTTGTGCACTAATAACACGTCTGATTGGTAATAAATTTTGTTCCACAAAAGGGTAACAATGTTAGCATATATGCGTTTTCAATAGACTAAATGAAAAATAAAATTTGAAACTCAAGAATTGATAGAACGAACAAATGATAGGATCTCCCACACAACAACATGTGTGTATTCTTTGAAACTTAAAAACATTTTCATCTAAAAATTGAATCGTCGACTCATTCCAAATCTTATGACCAAAATATATAATTTTAGATGTTGAATTTAACAACTTCAATTTATTTTCAATGTCAATAGTTACATATGTTTTCTTAGAAAGAAAAGAAAAGAGGATATAGTGAGTTTATTATTGATACACTCATAAAAGAGTTATACTCTCGTATATAAAGAAGTAAAAGTTAATATAAAGGAAACTTGTTATATATTATATATTGTTATATTTGTTTTGTTATCATTCCCAATGAACTTATGGTGAGTTAGATGATTACTATAAGTTTATTTTTAAACTTATGAAAGGATGATTTTGATAAATGATTTGTTAGAGTATCTACAACTTAAAAATTTCTTGGACAATGAATCAAGTAAACAAGTTTTTGTTTAATCATATTCAAAATATTTGGAGTAAGAATGTAAGATAGGATTTGCAATAAGGAGTATCACGATCAAAGTTATCACAATATATGATTAGAACATTTATTGGAATGCGAAAGTTATAAAAAGAGAGTCATTTTACGTTAATTTAGAGAACACCACTTTTGTGTTGCTGTGAGAGACAACTTGTTGCTTATGTGATTCTGAGGAGACAACATTAGGTCTAACGTAAATGCAGAATCAAGACGTCAATTTCCGATCATCAAGGCTAGAAAACCAGCCAATATTACTAAATCATAAAACAAGCGAACTTGAAGAGTTATGAAGAAGAAGTAGACAATGGTGAATAGTTCCAGCTAGATAGTGAATAATGCATTTAAGAGCTTTCCATTGATGCTCTTGCTGAGACATGTTTTGACAAACTTTAGTTTATAAAATAAGTGAGCTATGGACGAGTGATGATTACATAGAGCATCAACTATAGACTTGTAAAGTGTAGATCATGAAAGTAGTCAAGTCATCTTGAGTGAGGTGCAATGATGTTATCATGGGAGTAGGTTATTAGGACTTCACTTCATGCATGTAGCTTTGAGAAGAAGTTGTTTGATGTATTTGGTATGAGAGAGATGAAGGCTAATGTCCGTGTTCCAAACAACCTTTATACTAAGAAAATAATGTAAAGGACAAAAATCCTTTAAGAAAAATTCAGTAAAGAAATTATTGATGAAATTTCATGTGAAGAAATACTAGTTAGTATAATATCATCAATGTAGATCAAGATAAAAACAATGGATACATTATCGAACTTTATGAATAGGGATTTCATTGAAGTAAACCCCATAATGATAAGTGTTTGGATGAGTTTGTGAAACGATGATCGTGGCCCTTGTTTAAGCCTATAAATAGTGTTATTAAGCTTGCAAACATGTTTTGGATTTAAGGAAGAAAAACTTGGTGGTTGATTCATGTATGCATGTTCTTCTATGTCACCATGTAAAAAGACATTGTTGATATCGTTTGGTGAATGGGTCACCTAGAAGAGATAGCATGACCAAGAACGATGTGAATAGTTGTAGGCTTAACCATAGGATTGAATGTTTTTGTGTAATCAAAACCAGGTGTTTGATGGAAGCCTTTTGTAACAAAATGAGCTTTCTGACGTTGAAAAGGGCCATTCGCGTTGTATTTATTTTTGTACACCCATTTACAACCAACATTGATAGAACCATAAGAGAGATCAATAAGATTGCATGTATTGTTGTTAAAAAGAGCACTATATTCAAGTTTCATGGCATTAAACCTAGTCGGGCTAGCTAAAGCTTCTTTTAGAGTATCAGGTTCAGTATAGAAACAATGTAGATTTTATGTTTGAATTTAGATGTCTTAACTCGTGTAACCATAGGATGTTTATTATTAACTAGTGGCTAAGAAGAAATATTGTCATCTGCAGAGAAAGAAGATGTATGCAGAACCAAAAAATCATGCACAAATGAAAGAATACTTGGGTTGAGTCAGGAGTAGCTTATGGAAAAAATACTTAGGTTGAGTCAAGAGTGTCTTGTTGAAAGAACTTGGGTTGAACTAGGAGTGACTTGTTAAAAAATACTTGGGTTAAGTGATAAACGACTTGTTGAAAGATTACTTGTTTGTACTTCACAATAATAGTTTGCTTAGTGGAACTTGACTGGTTAGTCAAGAACTGAACGTAGTATGTGCTATCATACGAACCAATATAAAATATTGAGTAATCCTCCATTCTTTAACTCTTTACGTTGCGTGTTATTTAGTCAATGTTTATTAAAGAAGGTGAAGTTTTGCTAATAATTTTGTGAAAATTCTTATTGGTTTCATCTGACCAAATATTCAACTTATTGTTTGACTAAATTATCATATGACACTACAAGAAAAAAACTATTTAGACACCAAATTTAGCTACCAAACAAAATGGTTGTTAATTGTGACCAAAATAACCATCAAATTAGGTTTTGGTTGCTAAATAACTACAAAATAAAAGTAATAATTGAATTTAGTGACTAATTAAGTTAAGATAATTGGTATCTAACATCAGTTGTCAAGATTTTAGTCACTTATATCATTAGATTCTAAATTAGTCTAATCTAATTGTATTTTGTAACAAGATAAAATTTTAGTTGATAAAAAAAAAGATAAGAAGATAATATTGTATTTAATATAATGTAAATATTTTTTTTTTTAAAAAATAAAATAAAATAAAATAAAAAAAGAAGATAAGAATAACAAATTTTTTATTAAATGAAAAGAAAAAAATAAAAAGAAAAAGAATGAAAGAGGAGAGACGAAAGAGAATAAGAACAAGCACACACTTCATAATAAAACATATTATTTTTTTTACATATAAGAGTGACACATATAAATGTGAAAATATTATCAATCATTCAATTAATTTTCCTTACTTTAAAGCTAATTAAGTAAAAATGAGAATTTTATTAAAACATATGGTTTGATACATTAATCCTATAATTTATTTTATAAGAGACAAATTATTATTATTATTATATATATGTGCCTTAATTTTAATTTCAATTTATTGAAATCATAAATAATAATAGTAAGATGAAATATTATATTAAGCCTTGTTCATAACTATTTGTCATTAGTCTTTATCCGTCTGCGATTGCGTGGCATGCGGATGATAGGGGTCGTCCTTGTACCACTTTACATACATTGCTGATTGGCAGTCATGTCATGTTACTCTTGATTCATAATATAAACATTAGGAGCATCCAAGGAAATTCAACAGCCACAAGTAATTATCATAAACAACAATCTGTAGTGGACAAACACCAGGCACAAACAGCAGAGGAAGATTACTAGTTCATGTTGTAGAATGTTCTCGAGGAGTCAGACAGGGTTGCCGTTGTGCCTGAGTTGACGTCAGAGTGATCCAAAGTTGCCTTGGGTAGTTGATGTCAAAGTCTGTTTCTGCTTCACCTAGGTCTGTAAAGGGCAGTGTTATTGTGGACGAAATTTTGCACCATGGTTTGGAAGAGAAGTTCTAGGTTATTCCAGTGCACATTTTAGGAAGCATTATATCTGGGTATGCAAATATTTTACCAATGAGTCTTTGATTGTATACCACTTTTTAAATATAGCACCAATTATTCAATTTTCCAAGGAGACGTGTCAAGAAGACCAATTATGTAACTAAGAATTTAAATCCAATAACGAGTTAATTTATATAAACGATCTTGTTACCACTAATCCAAAACCTTCATCCTTTTGTTGTATATTTGTCATCATCCTTTTGTATATTTTCATCTTACTGTAGAACTTCCAACTCGAAAGGAACTGATGGATAAAAAAAAAAGGATGCACTGATTGAATAAAGAAGAAAAGGACAGAAAAACAAAAAGATAACGTAGCCCCTGTAGCATAAAAGAGAAAGAAGAAATTGGAGAGAGTGCCCTTCTTAAATTACGAAAAATGATAAAGAACAAATTATTAAACCTAGTAGTATGACCCAATTGCCAGTAACCAACAAACTCAATGAGTTACACTTCTTTAGTTTATGACTTATACAGATTATGCTTAAATTTACATTCATACAAGATAGAGTAAGAATTATTCAAATAGAACTTCTACTCAGCTCTATTTTTACCATTACTGATAAGTGTTATAAATTTATATTCTCCTTAGTTTATACTACAAAAAATTAGGTACATTTAAACAATGATAGTAAGAAATATTATATTATATTGAGATTTAAAATGGTCAGTTACATATAATAAATATAAACCAATCGTGAAATACACAATAATAATGTGATGATGATGATTATTATTATTATTATTATTATTATTATTAGCAACATTGTCTTTTTTTAGTTCATGTAGGTTGAGAAAAGAAATTACCATATAATGTAATAATATTAAAAACATAGTCATTTATATAAATAGTGATTGTTATAGATAAATCATTCATATAAAAGTAAAATTATTAGACATTTTACAAGATATACAAATTGGAACATTTAATAATTCTTACACATAAATAAATTATTTTAAGAAATTATAGATTAGTGACTTTAAAATATGACAAGTAATGAAGAATAAAAAATAATAATAATTAAATTTCCTGTGCAAGTTCTAACAAGGTTAAAGAGTTAAAACAAATCATATAACTAAAACTAATCTCTCAAAATAATTAAAAATATCATTTAAAGAAAACAACTAAAATAATTATAAAGGCATAAGACGAAAACATCTAAACATGGTATTCCTAACAACGAAAACAACTACTTAAAGTTAAAAAATTATATATTTATATTTTAAATTTATACATTTCATATAAGAATTACTTCACTCTTATTGCTTGAAGAGAATGGATCGTAATAAATTTCAATGTACATACTATTTGTTAAGATAGCATCTGATTGATTAAAAATATGATTATTCGTTTTGTTACAATTTGGTATAATTATATTTAAATTTTAAAACTCAATTTTGTTTATGTGCATATATTTTAAATAAATATTAAATATAATCGTAAAAAATATAAGTTTAACGAATCCAAAATATAGCAGTTAATCTTTTAGATAATTAACTTTGTATTAACCTTTCAAATGAATTCATAGAAAATGGAATTTGGGATGAGAGGAAGAAAAATAGTTCTAAGCCCATAGGTGTTGCTTATATAGGGGTGAAAATGTTAGTGCTTAAATTGAGGCTATGAATATGATGATAGTAATTGAGCATGTTGTGGATCAACAATGGAGTATGAGAGGGTAAGATAGTGTGGTTCAAATTGGTGATTGAGATATTTAAGAATGTGCCCCTTGTTTAATTCTCGACCAAGGTAAGCTAGATTCAGTGTTTGGTGAAATACTCTTCAATATATATGCTTATAGACATCTAAATTTTCAGTTAAATGAGATACGTGTATTCTTTTTCCAATTCGATATTCAAGATAATTATTTAGAAATAGAATATATATATATATATATATATATATATATATATATATATATATAAGGTTTTCGGATGGTAAAATCAATGAGATGACAAACTCTATTAAGTTTGTTTTTTCTTTTAAGAATAACTTTTCCCTTTTTTTCAAAATTAATGATAAATTAGCTTTTTTTTTTAATTTATATAGACAATATATTTATATATTTTAAATATTTTTATTGTTTAAATTATAAAAATAATATACTTTACATAATTTTATACATTTTTAATATATATATATATATATTTAATTTTATAATTTATATTACACAAATTTTAACCACTTAGGAAATTGTTCCTTAGAGTATGAGAAAAGGCCACTTAAATATTTTAATATTTAATTGAAAAAATGTTAAATATAAAAGGTTGGTATTCAAGTTTCACTTTCACTAAACTATCCTATATGTAGAAATAGGTTCTTTATACATTTTTCTATTTTTTCTCTAAACTTCTGAATTCGTTTCTCATCAGATTGACGATCGGAGGTTATCCTAGGCTCATTGCGTTAAATAGATCAAGAGTGCTCAATCGAATTCTTGAACTGAGTAAGTTCAAATTTTGCCCATCTTCTTTAGAGTCAGTTTTAAGTAAAAAAAAAAAATTTTTCTCTTTGATAGTTGGGCTAGCATGTGTCCTTAGGGGCATCAAAATGAGTCTCTGCTAGTATTATAGTCTTATGATTAATCAGAAACTTCGTGGTGGTGCAAGTTAAGTAATATGAGATTGTAGGTTTTTTGAGCTCCCTTAGGTGTCTCTACCTTTATTCAACTAAGGGTAACTGATATATATGAGTAGAGGTGGTATTTTATTTCCAATTCGAACCTTGGATAGAAGACATGAATATGAATGTGATTAAGTCATATGTGTTTAATTTCTTCAGCAAGTTTGATTTGGATGAGTGTTTTTGGATAAGTTGAATTTGTGTTTTGAATGATTGATTCAGTCTTATTTGAATGTTTGTGTTAGAAATTTGGTGCTATGAATTCATATAAACTAGGTTTCATGGGTTGAAGCTAATTAGGTTTATTATAGACATATATGTACCTATTTGGTTGATAAGTTGGTGAAATCTTGAGAGTGAAAATTTGAAAGTGAATACTTAGTGGAAAAGAATTGTTTCATATTAAATGGTCATGTTTAGAGTTAATTAGAAAGTATGTAGATTGAGTTTCATGACTTGTTTTGGGGAGGAAAGAGCTTTTTAGAGAAAATTTATTGATAGTTAAGGAAAATGAGAATTTGAAATTGAAACTGCAAACTGCGTGTCAAATAAGAAAAGTGGATGGTGAATAGATTATGCATGAGATATTCTGAATTATGCAGATGCATTAGGCACATACCAAATGTGTCGGGTGCAATTCGGGAGCAATACTCTCGAGTGTGGCCTACGCCGAGCACTATACTTTGCGTTGGGCGCAATTCAAAAAAGGGTGCTCTCAAGTTGGTTTTGTGTCAAACATATGCTCCTAGGTTTGGTGCAACCCCTGTTTTGAGGTTTTTCACTCATTGTTTTGTTTATATAGGGTTATTATGTTTCCTTAAACTTTTTCTGTTCTTGCTTACTCAATAAATGTTATAACTACATATTTTATGTTAAGTGTGAATTTGATAGTAAGGAATTAAATGCAAATTTAATAAAGAAAATGTAGAGATATCTTGAATAAGTTGGTATGAGCTGGAAATGGGTTGTTTTATGTGAAGTTGTTAATTTATGTGGTTGTGATCAAGGATATAGTATTTTGAGGAAAGAAAATACTCGTGCTTATATCAATTAGGATGTGTTGTTTAATAAGGAGATATTCTGACTTTACTAGTAATGTAATTGAGAATCAAATAGATGAATATTATTAGATAGTAATGAGTATAATTTTTGTTTCGTTTCGTTTTTCTAATGGGTAAAAAAAATTAATTCTCACAATAGATATATCGTGTATAGGTGGCACGATTTTATATGAAAAAAAATCATGTCTCTATTCCACATTTTTAATTTTCAAAAGATGAGACTCTAAGAGTACACTACAATTCAGTGTTAACTTATGGTCTTCTGCAAGTTTTTTTGTAATTTATTAACATGGTTAACTAAAAGTGTTTGTGGACCTAGAAAATTGTGTGACCCATGTGCACAATTTCACTATTAATAGATAAGCTTTGTGAATCACAATTAATTTCACCCATCTAATTTCAATATTATGTTTTGTCAATTACAATTAATTTCACTCAACAAGTCTATCAATTATAATTAATTTCACTCAAAAAGTCTGTCAATTACAATTAATTTCACCCAATTACAATTAATTTCATCCAACATTTCACATCACTTCCCAGGATTTCATTAATACTGATTTTAGTATTGCTTTGCTTTGTCAATTACAACTAATTTCACCCAGTACTCTGTCAATTACGATTAATTTCACCCACAGTTCAATTCCCACAATTCTCAATAAACCTGGTTTCTATTAATATCGAAAATGTGGCATGAGTCCTAAGATTACTACCTAATGTCCATTACAATAAATTAACTAAAATCATGTAAAGGAAGTACGATACTCAAACTTATACTCTCACAATGAGATTATCTCATCTCATCTTTTAAAAAAGATTAAAAGAGTGTGTAATAGGGACATAATGTCTCCATGATAAAGTCGGCTACTTATACACGATTTATCTAATATGACAATTCAAATATTTTTTACCTAAATATACAAAAATTACACTAATTTAAATATTTATATGTTTATAGACATCTAAATTTTCGAAAGACTTATATTCTTTTAATATTATATATATATATATATAT
>Ga0209489_100841_pt1 | contig 61192 bp, 24 predicted proteins | sample SiratrowhiteBW_FD_187527 | JGI IMG/M metagenome (GOLD analysis project Ga0209489, IMG submission 187527) | Root nodule microbial communities of legume samples collected from California, USA - Siratro white BW (SPAdes) (version 2) | ecosystem: Host-associated > Plants > Roots > Nodule | place... | reverse complement strand
TATATCATATATATATATATATATATATATATATATATATATATATATTATAACAAAATTTTGTGGTTTATTTAACACTTTTCCAATAAATAAACCTAAACATACAATAGGCTCTATTTTTTGTTAATGTGTAAGAAATCTTCTTCATTTGCTTTTCTTTCTTCAGAGAAATTTGTTATTAACATATATTTTTACAAAATTTAATCAAATTTTTATTTTAATATTTATGATAAAAATTATTTTTTATTATCATAATAAAAGGTGGATGCACATGTATGCACATGTGTTTCAACTAGTAAATGAGAATGTTAATAACACATTTTTTAATATTTTTGTTTTTAATTTTGAAGTATTTAATATATTTTATATAATAAAAATAATGTGTTACTGACTATATTATTAACACTATCTTTTATGAATAATAGAAAGCTATTATTCTTACATTTATTCTATTAAAAAATAATTTTAATATTAATATGCATAAACTGACATTAATGTTATTATCAATAAATAAACTAAAGTTGGAGTGATTATAAATAAGATTCTTTTGGCAGATGAACAGATAAAGTCACTTTTTTTATTCAAGATTCAATTTGACAAATTATGCTCAATTCATGCTCCCATATTTATACCTAATGGTTTTCTGAAAAAAAAAAAAAAAAATCTTCTGTTGAAGGAGAAAGGTGTGACATCTAATCCCACATCAAATCCTCTAATTATTAATATCAAATTCTTGAGAATTTAGCATAGAATATTATTTGGTGAAGAGGTTACCCACTTTGGAGAAAGTCACAAAGCAGTGTTTAAGTAATTTGATTAAAAAAATCTAAGCACTCCTAACAAATTGAAAGAAGGCATGTTGCCTTTACTTGCCATTTGACCACATACCTAGTTATAGTGTAAAAGTATTTTTGGTTTTTAAAATTGAGATGTTAGTTATATAAGGACATGACTAATAGAAATTAAAATATAAAAGAAGTACTAAAACTTAAGCAAGTTAACAGGTTAGGTTCTACAAATGTTAGAAAAAATAATTCTTTTCTTGACAAAGTAATATGAGATATTTTTTAATCTACTAAAAGTACTGTAGGTTTAAGTCTTAATGCATAAGTATTTAGGTGATGAGAATATTTGAAATACAAAAGCAAAGTGAAGATTAATATATTTGGAAAACATTAACAAGATAATAGATAAACTCAAACATTGTTTTTTAGCACTCAGGACAAATTTTATATTAATTGATCTTGTATATGTTTATATTTATACATCAAATCTAATATAAATTTATACTTTATACTTGAAAATTGTTTCCAAAATATACATATAAAGTAAAAAAAAAAATTGATGATCTCAATCACATACTTTTATAATATATACACTGTTATAACATATAATATAAGATAAAGGATGAGACAATTGCAATAATTATTCCTTAATGATATATAATTTAATTCATATATGCATATATCATTCACACTATCCCACATTATTATCAATTAAAACTATAATAATAAACTACATCAAATTCAAGACTATTAGAATTCTCAAATCTATCTCCATTAAGGACAATTTGTCACACTGAAACTCTCTAAGTATCTCCCACTAAAGATTAACACCTAATCTATTAGGAACAATATTAAGATCTATCACATGTTCCATATGTCAGGTATTTCATTATACCTACTCTACAAAGCTTAAGCATAAGCAAGAATCTATTTTACTTTCTCATCAAGATGATATCATCATTTCAAGTACTCACACATCATGCACTAATGTGTATATCCATTCATTATATAAAATCTCATTACATATATCTATATGCATATCATTTAACACCCTATAGATAAAAAATAAAATAATATTGGAATCCTATTTAATTCCCTTATATGTTATGGTTGTCCTTTACACCCACTCTACAAAAGTTGATGCATTAAACTCACTTAGTATTTTACCACCTGATATCTTAGTTTATGCAGTTTTATCAATGAAGTTAGAATATCTTATTTCCTTAATAAGTTCATATATTTAGTATTAAGATCATAATAGGTCATGATACCATTCCAAGTACCCACACATTATACACCAACATGTATATATACCTTCATCATGTAACATCTCATTACATATCGATGTGTCCTATTTAATTTATAAATATAAACATACATACAAGTAATCAAGTATATTCATATAAATATACATCATTAACATATATATCAACCCATCATATACATGTTGTTTGAATGAGACTATCAATTGAGCAACATATATCTTCAAATAGTGAAATAATATTTTTTTCAAGGGACTTAATCACTTTAACACCATATTGACTCTAGAGTAGAGAGGCTTGATTTGACTAGTCTGTTGTTCAAATGCTCTTTTCTCTCCTTAATGACCAACTCTAAAGGAGAACACTAACTCTTTCCCCACTTAACTGTCACTTGGTTCCTTAAGTGACATGACTTGTTGCACACTTCATGAAATTTTAGATTCTCATCTGGAAATTTGATTTTCCATTGCTTAAGTGATGAGAATACCACAAACAGAGAGAATTATTTTAGAATCTCTCTCATTCAAGCCACAAGCCATGACTTGAGCAAAGATTATTTTCGCTTAAGTAAGAATGTTCAATGTTTAGGGTTTGAATTCTATTAATGGCTCCACACTTAAGTGAAATTGGAAAATATATAACACAGTCATGTAACAATTCAAACCAAATCTAATCCTCTCAAACATATTTTAAACAACTAAAACAACCTATTTTTGCATACCAAGTTGCATTTGATTCAATTGAAAATAAAAAAAGACAAATCCAAAACCCCAATACAATTAAAGGCATGTCCATTATTGTTATTATAATTTTAGATAACTTTACTTCATTATATCATATTTCAACACACTAAATCAACATAAATAAAATAAATGTCATTAGTTGTGTGTGTTAATAATCTTTCAAAGATTTAACACCACACAACTATCATATCCCCTTATCAAATCATAATTATCATATGATTTGGTAAATAAGACCTTTAAGTAATATAACACCTTAAACCCAAAAGAATGACAAAGAAATGATAGTCATAAGAAAAAGAAAAAGTAAAACTTAGCAATATCAAAGAGACACACTTTTATCTATTACTGTAGTCTCCTCCTAGTATGTCTCCTAGTATGTTTAAAGAATAGATTAATTGTCAACTTAGAATCTTAGAGAGAGTTGAGAGAATTTATATTTCTAGAGAGATGAAATTTAGATTCAAGTGAAGAATGAATTATTTACAAATTTATTTATAGACATATTCAAAATATTTTTCCATTCTTTGTTTACTTCAAATTATAACTCTTAGTCTAAATTAATGTGCATATTATAACTCTTAACCTAAATTAATGTACATATTGTGGATACTCCATTAACTTTCAAAATCAAACAATATAAATTGTCTGCAAAATTTTCACACTTAAGTCTATTATATATATATATATATATATATATATATATATATATATATATAAATATATAATTTAACTTTTAATATTCCAATAAAGATGGAAAACAAAATACAAGAAAACAAAAGGCCAATTCATTAAATTCAAGTTTGACATAATGGGATCTATTAATTAAATATAAAATTAGAGGAAAAAAAAACTCCAAACATTAAACAGATACAAAATTCAATTCGAAATTTAAAGAATTAGTCCTCTATAAAGAATTAGTTTTCCTTTATAAAGGAAGAATGAAGAACATAAAAGAGAGATGATAAATATATAATTTAGAAATTGAGAAAAAAAATGGAAATACAATTTCTAAAATTAAAAAAATTAAACAAATGAATTTTGTCTCTCTAATTAGAGTTCATTTAGTCTATGTATAAACTCTATGATTATTTTTACATATATATATATAATTAGGTTTATAAGTGCAACATCCCATATTTTTTATATAATAATAACTTTATTGCATAAAAATTATATAATAAACTTGAATATAAAAATTCATACATTCACCATGTATTTCAAAATATACTTCTTCAAACAAGATTTAATAAGCATATCTTCGTAGAAATTACAAATAAAATAAAGCTTCTCTACCTGTCAAATCCTCTATTCACCTGTAATATACACTATCATTATACATGATCATCGCACACATGTAATATATACGATCATCACAGTTTTAAAAACAAAACAAACAACACACAAAAAAGGGCAAGCTAGAGAGTTTTCAAAATATATATATATATATATATATATATATTCATAAATTGGATTTCTATCTCAACAAAACAACAACAATTCAATCTTTCATTTTCATAATTCATCTCACATCATATATACTCACAAACAAAGATACTAGACTCTCTACTTCCGGAAGACACTCGTGCATTGAGTTAGACTCAGAGGTGGGCACTTGTCATATACCACCCAACTGTTCCGATCGGGCTCATATTTCAAACCTCAGACAAGACCATATGAACCTCCTTCGACTCTTCACTAACTGGTAATCTTCATCCATGCGAATCCAATGTACCAGTAGAGTCAGGATACCTCTTTAGAATCCCCAAACAATACACATCCTAATAATCTCAACACGGGTATCTCCTTTCCTGAAGATACTATGTATCGATCACACACCACATCATTCACAAACATTGATACTACATCGTACCATACATAAATATTCACTCAATTCAATTCAAATTCATCCAATTTATATATAATAAAGAAATAATTACAACAGTCAAACTAGCTTCCCTTTCCTCTATAGAGTAGAGATACTCAACAATCCTAAAATCCCAAGCAACCTAACTCTGTTTAAGAATCTGATCAGACACTCTTGATCTACTCAACGCTAGGAATCTAGGGATGTCTTCTGATTGTCAATCTGATAACTATGAGATCACAAATCTAGAAATCTAGAGAGAAGGTAGAAAACTTTAAAGAGGAATTGTTTGAGAGATTATGGTTTTCATAAGAAAGAAACTGTATATATATTTTCTTAAAAGGAAGAGAGAGAAAGAGTTGGTACTTTTTATAAACAAAATATTTTTGTTTTCAGATAATTGGTGGTTTTTATTAGAATAAAACAGAGTTGATAATTTTTATAAAAATAAAATAGAATATCTTCTTAGAGAGATAAAATATCTAAGAGAGAGAATATCTTTTGAGGAAGAGAGAGTTGGTGATTGTTATAAAAATAAAAAGTAAATAACTATCGTTTATTTACTTAAACATTTCTTCTGTTAAAATAATAAGTATCATCTTATCTATCTCTAATTCTAGGTTAGTTTTTATTTATAGCTATTTTCTAGGGTATTACAATAAGCTCCATTACAAAGGTTAAAATTAAAAAAAAAAACAAATTTTTAAAATTTTATACAAAAAAATAATAAATTTGTCTTAACTTTTAAAAATATAAAAAATAACATAAGATTCCAAATTCAACGTAAGATTCCAAATTCAACAAACCATATATTTTCAAAACCCTAAAAATGTTGAATACACTACTAGAGTCAACTAAAAAATAGTATTTAAAAAAATTTATGACAAAAAAAGTAAATAAATATAAAATTAATTCAAAATATAAAATTAAAATAATTACGTATACTAAGATCAATCTATTACAACTAGGAAAAAATAGTATAAACTAAAAATAAAACATAGTAAAAGTATTTTCAATATATAACAAAACTATAAATACATAACAAAACTATAAATATATTAAAAGTATTTTCAATATATAACAAAACTATAAATATGTTTACAAAATATATTTCATCTAATTAATATATATATACACACTTGAAATGAAATAAATTCTGATAGGAGTGCTTCATAAAATGTATCTAGTGGGAAACACATGGTACAATTATAGTGATGGATGGTAGATGGGAAGAAGGAGAATGAAAAAGAATTGGTACTTGATGGAGGCACTGGAGCTAAAGGTCGAAAATGGTAGACCCTTCTTGATAAGGATATCCAAAAGATGCAAATCTTATCCCACTCTCACTCATCACCCTTTTTCTTCACTTTCTTCTGTGCATGCCATGCCATCCAGCTCAACTTTAATGGAGGATCTCACCCCACTTAACACCCGTTTTGTCTTAATTACGTCATTTTTTTAAATTTAGAAAATGTAAACAAATTTTTGAGATGGGAATATACTATCAAAGTTAATTATTTCTTTATAATTGTTTTAAATTTAAGTGTTAAGAATATAAGTATGAATTTCAAATTTCATACCGAATATACATAAAATAAATTAAGTGACATATAAAGAAAGAAAAAAAAATCACAAACAACAAATCTTAATGTTTTAAATTAAATTAGAAGTGGTGTTTTTTATATGATGATGTGTTCTACTAAAATCTCAACTTATATTTGAAGAGGAAATGATTATTAATACAAGTACTAATTGAAAGAACCCCTTTAAATAAAAATATATTAAAAAAATCACAAACATTAAATTGTTAAAAGTGAGGTAATAAAATAGAAGTGGTAGATGTTCTTGATCTCTCTATCATATAATAATTTCAATATTAAGGACTAATTTTACAATACCTAAAATAAATTAAAGTGTTTTTCTATGCTCCATCTCACATTTTACATGTTTTGTTATAATAAATTACTAATTTTAAATTTTATTTTTAGAATAGATTATTCACATATACTTCTATTTTAAAGATATTAAGGAGAGAAAATATTTAAGAAATAAAATTGAAGATTTACTAAAGTTTGTTGACCGTGTTTATTTTCATTATATTAAGTAACCAAAAGTTATTTGGTTGTGTAAGAATAATTTTGAAATGTGTGATTCAACATTAATAAAGGAGTAGAGAAAGAAATTTAAAATTGAGTTTTATGATTACTCATGTTTACATTTTTACTCTTCATCTTATCTTTATGTAACACCTTTTATTTGTTTAAACATTTAAACTCATAATACATTTAGTTTTATTTTAGGTTTAGTATATCTTGTCACACAATCTAGTCTAATGGCTTATACTTTTGCATAAATTATGTGTAGCATCTTTCAAACTTTGTGTAATTTAATATTTTGTCTAATTGTTTAAGCTTTATGTATTTATTTAATATTTTATGTAATATTTTGGAGATCTCAGATCGACTAGATACGAGATCTTTTAATAGTTTATAAGTGGGTGCAAACCTCATCTTACAAGCCGATTTTATAAAGTTGAGTTAGACTTGAAGTCTACTTTTGATATGATATCAAAACCTATCTTAACAAGTTTGTTGAACTTATCGGAACACCTACTATCAGGCCGCTGTCAGACCACCTTGTATATAAATTTCACGCTTGTATATAAATTTCACGCTTATGTTGAAGGATCTCTACGTAAGACAGATGTGTTGTATAATATTTGAGTATCTAAGTAACTTCGCTGATAATACTTTAACATTTTTCAAAGGATTTAACGTTAGAAGTTTAAAAATATCAAATTTGAGAAAAAAAAAGTTAAATCTTTTATAACTGTCCACAAATATCATAGCTCATGGGAAAGGTTAAAAGAAATGAAACTTATAAGTGCTTTCATGAAATAAGATCTCAAAGAAAAAAAGTTATTAAAACTTATTAGATTACTATTCTTAGTATATAGTATAAATATACATATATAACTTTTATCAAAGTTTACTATTCATTTTATAAATAAGACCTTTTTTATTTATGGGAGAATTTATTTATGAACTCTTAAGTATAATTTTTAATTCTTATATATTTGAATTATTAATTTTTAATTTTTAATACTCTTATAATTATATACGTTTCTTCTCTCCACATTTTTATTACTAATCTTTATTTTGTTAATTATTTGATAGAAATTGTTGAGAATTACTCTTCTCCCTAATGCATGGATTAAAGGTCTATCATTTAGTGATCAAAGCTTATATTTATATTTATGTAACATATCAACATTAGAAATTTTGGGTGGCACAATAAGACATTTATTAAAGAAATTCATATAAATTTTTGAAAAGTGAATTGAACCGGAAAAGCTTTTCTGTGCATAGTTGATTAGCTGAATTTTCATGTGATTTGGTTTGAAAACAGGGTGCAAGTTGAATTGATTTTGTTAGGTGAGGTTTGCTTGGTGCATCTGGTTACGTGAACAATTGTTACACGCATTTATTCGGGCGGTGAAGCAGCGTATCAGGCAAACCAAAAACCTGAAGAATTCATTCAAACACAGCGCAATCGGTTCAATCAAATTCAATCGGAATTGGAACGGTGCAGATGTTTGAAAGCAATGACAACAGCAGTTGAAGCAACTTTGATGCAGATGCTGTGTTGTTCATCACGCAATTTAACGGTGCAATAATTTCTTTCGGTGACTGAAGCATGGTTGATTCGGTGTTGGTTTTGATCAACATCTTGTGTGGGTGTCTTTCAATTCAAGTCAAAACACTTTTTTCCAAATACTTGAATTGATTTGACATTGCTGAAGCAGTCTGAATGAGTTCAGACGATGAGTTCAAAGAAGTGCAATCCATTGCCAGCTAGTTCCTAAATTTTGTATCCAAATTGTGATTTCTTTGGCAAGTAAAATCAAAGTAGTTACTTGAACAACAATGTATTGTGAGTATCTCCCATGAAGACCTAACAGAACTATAGGAAGCACAAGTGAAGTTGATGTGTTTGATCTGCTCTTGCTGTGGAAAATTGGACACAGTTAAATTGTTCAGTTTAATTGAAGAATTGGAAATTGGTTGAAGCATATCAACTGGTGTTTATTTGATGCTCTTTGATTTTCAAAATTGAATCTGTAATTGATAAGCAGCTGATGAAGTATTACAAATTGAAAGAAAACAGTAGATAGCATTGAATAATCACTTAAGCAACTTTGTTTTCAGTTGCATTGATTAGAATTGGTACAGTGATCTCTTTGTGAAAATTAAAATTGGGAGAACTGAGCACAGACAAACAGATAGAAATTTTTTTTTTTTTTTTATGATAACATCTAATATATATAAATTTGTGAGTAATTTTTCATCTCTGTTTTAGTATTTTTTATATCTCAAGTTTGAATTATGGTTATTAATAGTATTTTGACTTCTTAATCTTTGATTATATTTATAAGCTAAATTGTTAAAAGAATAATGATAGATTAAATTTGAAATTATACAATTTAAAATTAGGTGTTAATATTTATATTTTGAAAATTTCTTTAAAATTTGAATCTAAGTAGCGAGAAACTAAAACTATAGTATATAAAAGGAGCATTTAGGACATTCTAACTAATATATGATATCAAGCCTAACTGTACAAAAATGCACAGAATTATTCTTCCTAACAAAACATACTCTTGTGAAAATTCAAAATCCACCTTTGAAGTTAGTTCCACACATCTAAAGATGCTTTTAATGATAACTATACTCTCAATTTTAACTTAACAAAAAATTATTACATTATTTATAAATTGTAAGATATTAACTAATATTTCGTTACAGTCCACTTTTACCTTTTTTTAAGAATATTGTTGTGGTTGTTTGCTTTATTAACCCCTAAACCTTCAATCATAACTAAAAACAAATAAAATTAATAAATCTCTTTATCTCAGTCTCTTAAATAGTTTTAAACTTATTTGTTAGACTGCTATTAATTAAGATTGATACAACTTATTTACTAAACTACTAGATTGATGTGGTGGTTAATTTCAAATATTTCTTAATTCAATTAATTTAACTATTGTTAAATCTAGCTTTTCATCGTATAGTACACAAAATTTCATCTAACAAAATCATATACTTTTTTGTAATTGTAATTAAGACATTATCATATACTTTTTCGTAGTTGTAATTAAGATTGTCTAACATGTTTCTTTCTTCTATGGATGAGAACTTTAGATAAAATACTTTATAACCTAATGACAATTTTAGATAAAAATACTTTACAACCTGATTGACAATATTTTTTAGATAATTTTATACATGTATCCTAAGAATATAAGTATATATTACGAGGGTTATCGAATAAGTGTAAATAATGAATTAGATATTGTTCCATTATCATATAACTTTTTAAAAACTTATTTTACTTCTATTTTAATTATGCCCCTGATTCTTTATAAAGTTGAAGTTAAAGTTGTTTAATTCTAGACTTTTACAAATATCATAATCCACACTGCATTTTTTATTTGTGTTTCGGTAAATTATGCAACTGCTTTCTTTATTTGTGTTTTTGTAAATTATAACAAGAAATATATTATCCTCTTCCAAAATTAAGGAAAATGTAACATTTTTCAATTTGATGTTCATAACATCTTCCACATTCAACTTACCTTATAAAAACTATTCTAAACAATCAATTTTTATTATTTGTGCTCATGATTATCAAATTCTAAGATTAACCCGTCAACCCGTCTAAGTTTAAGAGTCTAGTAATGGGTGACGAGTAAACTCATATGCAGACTCGTATTTTAGCAAACTTGGTAGACTGAGTACAGACTCACAAATTTAAGGTTGAGTGAATGAGTGTGAAAGAAAAGCACAAAACCATCTACTCACATGGGTGGTTGCGCTTAGTATATCGAATTAGGGTTTTGACTTACCTGTTGTGTTTGTGTTCGATTTAGAGTTACGATTTCATATCGTCATCGTCATTTACAAGCGGTTTAAAATGAGTACACTACGTTTTCGTGAATATCCCCTAAGATAAAGAATACAACTATTATTTTAATTCTCTCACTTTTGATTTTTTTCAAGTATTTCTTGACTTTGACTTTTAACTATAACAAAAGAGTTGTTTAGGATAAAGGATAACTACTTTTAAAAGATATGATATAGAAATAAATGTTCCTTATTAAGAGATAGCTTGACAGAGTGAATGTTATATATATATATATATAATACTTTCTCTATATCATTTACAAGATGTTTTATCACTAGAACTCAGAAAATTTTAAGTAGTAGCATATGCAAAGTACACAAATATTTTATGTGGAATCATTAGTTGGTTCTGCATGATGAGTTTTCTGTTTATAGGCTGCTTGTATGAGACAATTATGACTATTGTGTAGATCTTCATTTGTGTATCAGACTTTTAGCAAGGTTTGGTAGCCTTTAAGTTGATAATGATCTCTGCTACACTCAATATACTATGCTTCAAATTATCTTTAGTTTTAAACATTCTTTCTTTTTACTAACAACACCAATTTTAGCATAAAACTGCAAGAAGTTGGTCTATTGTGTCATAATCCGTGAGTCAACATGTTGTTGGCCTCTCCATTACAATATGACAAATTTAAACTGAATTTGTATCTTGTTATAAAGTTATGTATTAAGCCTCTAATCTTATATTGATCTTCTAAATAACATCGTTTAGGAAATTTATAAAGAAAGACGACATGGTGACTAAACAAGATTTGAACTTCTTATCACATATTGATCTTACTGATCTTACAGTTCTTTTTTATCAACATATTTAAAATAAAGATATATGAGTTCACCAAAACTATACATTCTTTATTTATTACCATTAAAATCATGTTTATCTAGATTGTCTTTGTCTATAAAAATTACACTATCTAAAATTAGACCATTGAGATAAAACAATTAGTTGAAACTAACAATAAACAAAAATTATAAAAAATATTATGGATGTAATATAATATATTATTCAATTATACTTTATATATGAGTCATAGTAAAAATCTTTTTTATTAATGTGTGTGAATATTTTATCAACTTCAATAGAAGTCTATTAGTGTTTTTTTTTAATAACTTATAGAAGTAAATGATATAGCTCAAAACAGTATTTTATATTATTATATATTAATTAAAAATTGTTGAACTTTATATTAATAACCTTCAATAATAAGATACAATTATAGGTTTAATATGAATTAAAAACTCCAAGGTGCAAAAAAAAGACTTTACTAACTAATTCTTGATAAATCATTTTATATTCCATTTAGTTATCATAATCTAACTTAATACTTTGTATTGTGGTTAATTCTTGTCTTAAAACTATATTTTTTTTATTATAATATATATATATATATATATATATATATATATATATATTTTATTTTTTTTATTATAATATATATATATATATATATATATATATATATATTTTATTTTGTTTCTACATAAAGTGAAAAATTTATAAGCTCATATCCATAACTTTTAAATTTTTTCCAAAAACAATTTAAAATATATGTAGATATTTTAGATTTTTACTTAGTGTTAAAAAATAAAGTAACTGTATAATACAATTTTTAAAAAAAAAAAATTGTCTAAACCTTTAAAAAATCTTTAAAACATAATAATATTGATGAATTATATTTGTTTTCAAAATTAAAAAAAAAACTATAAATTAGAAAATAGTAAAATAAAATAAAATAAAAGTTCAACCATTTACGAAAAAAATTATTATTTTGAAATGGATTATTGCCAAAATAAAAAAATAAATTGACTATTTTCAACTTTAAACCAAAATATATTTAATTTCAATATTGTCACAAAGGGAGAAGATTTTCATTTCCCGAAGAAATAGAGCCCGCGCTAAAACGAAGGTGTTGTTGTTAGGTGAAAATTTTCATGCTCTTTGAACGTTGGGAGACGAAAACAAAAACCCGAAAACTAAGGGGGAAAATTCGAAACATACCGTTTGATTTTTTCTTCCGTTGTTGCGTCTCTGGGAGAAGCGAAAATGATGCACATGACATTCTACTGGGGCAAGAAGGTCACAATCTTGATCGATTCATGGAAGACCGATTCTTGGATGAGTTACCTTCTGAGTCTACTTGCATGCCTCGTCGTTGCCGCATTCTACCAGTACCTCAACAATCGCCGGATTCTCCTCAAGCTCGTCACCGGCGACCGGAGGCGATCGACGGAGGAGATCCGGATCCCGTTTCTGATGGGCGCCGGTGGAAATAAGAGGAGATTGGGGGTTAAGTTGGCGGAAGCGGTTCTGTTTGGTTTGAACTCGGGGATCGGGTATCTGTTGATGTTGGCGATAATGTCCTTCAATGGAGGGGTGCTTGTGGCAGTTGTGGTGGGTCTTACTATTGGTTACTTTTTGTTTAGGGATGAGGGGGAGTGTGATGCGACTGTGGTTGATAGTTCTTGTGCCTGTGCTTAGAGTTTTGATAATGTGGTTCGTGTAATTGTGTATTTGTAAATTGGGTTAGTTGGTCTGTGCGATCTGTTGTGTTGTGTAGTTTTGTGTTGATGGATGCATGTGTAAATGTGAGGTGTTATAGAGGAGTAGCATGAATGAGAGGGTTTTGATTCCGGTTCTGTAAGCAAATTTGGAAAGAAAGAAAAATACACTATCAACAATTTTGTGTTAGGTTAACCTGTGAGAGATTTGTGTTTTACTTGTGTTTATTGTCGATTTGAAGTCTCTGGTTAGTTTTTTTTTTTTCTTTTTTTGTCAAATTCGTGGTTAATTTTCTTCGACGATAATTCGACAGAAAAATAAAACAACAAATATAAACTCAGAAACTCAATTGAAAAGAAAATTATTTCGAGACTTGATTAAAAGTTGTCAAATAATTTAAAGATATATGAGAATGACTTAACCAGTCAGCCAAAATAATTTTGTTTTCTTAGACATAATCACCAGCCACTACTGGAGAGAGTCAAGGGAAAGAAACCCTACGGTGCGCCTCGAGCTTGTGTTCTTGTTAGTCATACAAAAACTAGTGGAATGATTTTAGAATAAAACGGTGTTGTTGGGTCATGTATCAGGAAAATGGATCCCTGCAAATAAACTTCGAGTTATATATGGTTGTTCCGTGGGAAAACAGATTCCCAAAATACTCGAGCGCAAGTCATTAATTATTGCTTCAATTTCAGGAGAACTTATTCCTCCTGTTGTCCAGATACGAAACCCAAATGATTTTATGTTCGCTTAGTGTAAACTATACATATGGAAAAAGGAATCGAGAATAATAAAGGATATGGGCATGTGTTTCAGACTTACGTACTTATATAGGTTGAGATGAACCACATACACAGCAAATTTGGGAAACAAAAAATGTTCAGCAATTTGTAACAATCTGAAAGTGCATCTAACCTATACATAAAGTGATACTGTAAGTCAAGCCTTGTTAGAGATAATAACAGTGAGAGAGAGGTAGAGACTTTTGCTAAAAAGATAAAAGCATTTTCTGTAGTCACAAGAAGTCTTCAACTAGCTGAAGCAGATTCCAAATTAACTGGTTCATCCTCTGATCTGACTTGAAAAGAATCACCTGCAGTATAAATTCAGTGACTGATGAATGCCAGGGTTCACATAATTGAAGCAGCTGAGCAACAAATAGCCTGGAATCTTTGCAGCCTACAAATCATCTGTTGTCTATTAAAACAGCCTCTCAGTAAATTAGAATAAGAAATGTCACATGGTATGAAGGATCACAATATGTCCCATTCACTGTTATTGGTCTCCTTCGGTTTTGAACGAAACTAGTTCACTTTCTTGCTGTAGATTCTTATACTTCAAATTGTTAGGGAGCCATCTGGATAATCTCTCAGGCCAGAACCTGGCATCAGATAAATGAGAGAAGCAAATTTGGTTACATGTTTTAAATTAGATGTACGGCATAAAGCATCTATAATTACATAGTAAAATTGAACAAATGATTAACGTCATTTGTACAGGTTGAAAAGGGAAACAAAAGCCTCACAAATTTGGGACCTACAGCACCAAAAACCCCCAAATTAAGTGCCCATCAGTAGACTAATAATTGTTAATTTACCAAATTGATTCCGCAAAGGCTGGTGTGCACACACAAATTCGGTGAACTAGTTCAACAAAAAAAATGAAACATTGCATGAGAAATAAGGAGAAAATTGAATGCTATGATTTATGAACAAGAATCTTAACCCAAGTTGCCAACCACATCGCCTTACTTTCTGCTCACGCCATAAATCATTTCTTCTCAGTCCTTTTCACTAAAGTACTTGTGAATGCACTTCTCTGGTCCCAAATGGACTTCCTATGCCCAAAATCCCCCTAACAGGCGGGCACCTTTCACCTTTGTCTCATCAAAGCAACTGAGGAATTTAAGGTAAGCGAAATGGATGGTGCTCATGCTAGTTTTCAAGTGTCTTTAGATAAATTTGACTAGTGCAACACTCCCACTAATGAAAGAGGTTTCATTTATATGTAGGGATGGTGAAACAACCATGTAAAATTCAATCCAATCCAATTAACAAAAAATACATTTGGATCGGTAAGGATGGATCATATAATTAAATGGAAGAATGACAATCTATCCTATACTATTTTCAAATCCAATAGATCATCTAATTAACACTTTGTCGATCAAAATCAATCCAAAAAAACATTTTCATATTTTATTATTTTAGATTTGTTAAATATGTTAATTTATGACTTACTCAAAATAGTTTACGTTTTAAAAATTTTATAAAATAATCTTAAAAAACCAATAAAATAAATAAACATTTCTTTAAAGTGAATTAGAAAATATTAAGTTATATTTTTTTAACTTACAAAAATTCTCGTGAATAAATGAGTATTTTGAAATAATCATAAAAATATTTGACTTCTAAAAATAACTTTATGGATAGGTTGAATATTCATTCAGAAAAAATGTTAATGGTGAACTTTTATTTAGTGGATTGGATATTTTCATGAAATCTTAATGAGCAGTATATTGATTATTTTTAATCCACCATTAGAATCTGAATAAAAAAGTACCCAATTCATCTATTTAAGAGTCCTGATTATATTAACAAAATCAAATTCCTTATTTTCTTTTAGCACGAAAAAAACTTTTCAAAATAAATCTCTTTTAATGGTCTAGGACCATACGTATACTCTACAAACTACAAGAGGAAAACATCTTCAAGCTGAGGCTAGCTTTCCTGTAGAGAATCTTTTCCATACCAGTATTATCAAAAAATGGCCATGGTGGACTTTACACCAACCGCCAGATGGCAATGGCAATGGCAAATGGAGCTTTCTATGATGGGTCAAAGCGGCCACATTGGGCATCACGCAGTCCGGCCATGGCAGAAATGACTATCTACATGGCACATCATTGGGAAAAACGATAATAGAACAAAGAATGATCAGCATCACTTCGTATCATTCCAAACTATAGGATGACAGTTTGAAAACTCTCGAAACCATGCACGGGGTGATTGTTTGAGGCCATATAGGGACCTACATAGGCAACATACCATATTAAATGACTCCCCTCTAGCAACAAATCCAAGAGGTTGCTCCATGTAGACCTTTTCATCAAGGTCACCATGTAGAAATGCATTTTTTGTCAAGATGAAACAAAGTCCAGTGATGAATAGATTTGTGTGTATCTTTTGACAACAAGTCGAGCTTTAATAGCGATCAATGTTACCATCAGGTCATATTTAAAAAGTATACAACCATCTTCACCCATCAATGGATTTGCGAATTAAAAGAGGAACCAATTCCCAAGTACCACTACTTCAAAAGGCACACATCTCATCAATCATCACTTGTCGCCACTCTGGTGGGATAAAGCCTCACCTAAAGACTTAGGAACAAGAACAGAAGATAACGAGGACAGACAAGTATATTGTATGGGGGAAAACCTATGATAACTAAGGTTTGTATAGTGGGGAGAAGGATTACAAGTAGAATGTGTAACCTTTTGAATAGAAATAGACTAATCATTCTTAGATAGGACCAAATCCCATACAAGAGATGGCTTCGGGGAAGGATCAAGCATGACCTCCATTATATTATCTATCGAAGATGGATCCTATACAGGAATATCAATAGACAGTGAACAATGTTGATATACTTAAAGTGGTGCAGGAGAAGCATCACAAGTCATGGCAAAGTCATTTGGTGCTAATGAAGAAACATTGACGGTGGTGGATACAAATAGTAAAGGCCATGTCGATCCTGCAAGGTACACTATTTTCAGTGAAGGTGAGAATAATATCATGGGATTTGGGTCAATCGGCAATAGATAGTAACTTAAAAGGGCAATTAAGGACTTAAAGAACAAAGTTAACAGTAAAGGACGAGAGGGGTTGTGTAATACGAATGTCGCAAGCTTGTGTTTGTGAACCATTGGCAACAAGTACAAAAGGAAAATTGGTAGAGTAAAGGAAGATAAAAGAAACGATTACAATGTGACCAATTGCACTAGTGTCAATAACTTAGGGACCAAGAGAAGCTGATTGAGAGAGACAACCAAATGAATTAGCAATGTGTGCCACTAATGCAGTATTACTAATATATTGGTGTGTCGCACAACATTTGATAAAGTATTCAAATGTTGTTGGAGATGGATCAGTCGTGAATATAGGAGCAACAAGTAACTCAGCATTGGAAGTCAAATAGTTAGACCCATCCATCTTCTTAATACTAACAATATATGGTTAGAAAAGATTGGAGAATCTATTGGAGAGGTCTATGAGGCATTGGAAGACACCTTTTTATGAAAAGTTGGGAGTAAAAGAAACCCATAGGAAAGGGTGTCAAAATAGTGAAAGCAAACTTGAGAGAAAGGTTCACCAAAAAGAAAAATCCTTCGGGGACAGTGAATCTACCATGGCAACATGGTTTTGAAAAAGGCTCTAAACCATGTTAAGGTATAAGAGAGAAACATCGAGTTGAAACTATGTGTTTTCGAGAGGGTATGGGTGCTTTATTTATATTGAGAAAAAGAAATCAATACAATAAATAGAGATTTAATATCCTCTAATAACAAAGATATAATACGGGAATAATTAAAATGCTCCCAAGAATACACATAAAATCTAGATATTCCTAATTATATATTATTTGTTCCTTATTCCAATATTCCTAATTATATAGGACCACCTCCTTATTTCAATAATCATAACAACAACTACGAAGTCTTTCAATAACAACAAAGTAAATATAAGAATGTATCTAGAATCATTGATAGTAGATGGACTTGCCAACTTCATCGCCATTTCATGCGGTTGGTCACTTGTAGTACTTGTAGTTCTTTTATTCCAACTCAAAATGGAATATGATTTGGAGGTTACCAGTGGATTTAAGCTTGCATCAAGAGGTTGGTACCAAGTAAAGATGAGCAACAAAAAATTTTAACTAAGTTGTCCCTTTATAAGAATGGAAGCTAGAAATCAAGATTTTAAGTTTGATATGTAGCTCACTAGGATTGATTGCAATTGGAGTGTGTTTGAGCAAGTAATAATATTTGTTCATGGCTCATTTCATTATTCATTTTTTTGTAGAAAGTAGGAAGAAAATAATTAACATTTTACTTATTCATAGCGCAGACTTTCAAAAAAGAGAAATGTGCTTGACCATAAAAAAATTGCATGATTTGGTATACATGAAGTATACCCAACAACTTGCTCAAAGATACAATATTAGAGATGAAATCATCCTATTGTAAGCATCACAGCACTCACTTCCACCATGCCCGGTGCTGCCTTCACAGTCGCCAACGCTGACTCTCGGTTCTGTTTAGAGTTCTTTGTTCTCTGTTTGTATTAAGCATTTATACATTTTTTAGTTGTTTTATGAGTAATTTTATGAATTGTCCTAGTTTTAGTTGTGTTATGTATGGGATCTTATTACTTAAGACTTCTTATGAATTATTTATATTGTCTATATTATTTTTAATGCATGCACAGAATTATGAATATTATTTTCTGTATACTCGTAACCCTTATGAGTCGAGTTACAATCTTCGAGTTATGATATTTTATTCCTCTTCCCATCCTCTTACAATCCTGGAGTTTGACAGCATTACAATAGAGTATTCAAGTGTTTGATTCTCTCCACTCAACAGATAGCTTTTAGGGGTGGGTTCCTTAACGGCTGTGGTGTTTATCAATTGGTATTAGATATGGTTGTCAGTGAAGGGGTAACCTACTGAGGATTTTAACTGGTAGAGGATTCTAACAACATGGAAGTTGAGTGAAATGTTACTGAATGAAGTGTTACAGAATGTTTGTCACTGAGGCGTCCGCTCTCAGGGAGGTTCTATGATAGACTTGTGTATCATAGGGTGTCCAACACTCACATCAAGTAGTAGTACGTGATGCTCAACAGAGTTTCTAAATGTTTGGTTCTCTCCCCTTAACAACCAGATTCCCCAAGTGCTTCAATGTTTATCAAAGTTTACACATTAAATTCAGAACTCGGGAGAAGATATTACAACTAGACTGACCTTCTCTAGAAAAAGAAATCCAGTAGAATCTCTCAAAGATGAATAGAATCTGTACTTACTTGTCCAGTCTTTCACAAATTGCCCGGCGTACAGAAGAGTTGAGACCATAAGCAATTGAGTTAAAGAGGCCCTGCAATATGTAGACAAAGTGAGATAGCTTAACAAGATACTATGTAACAGTACTTTTCACAAAGCTGAACTTGACTGTTCATCACAACATTAAGTCAATACCAATAACCAGGGGAAGTCATTATATTTACTGGAAAAGCACATAACATACCAGCGAAAAGGGAAAGTGATTAGCTGCAGCGATGCAATGCAATGCCCTTGTATTAGAAAATGTTCTTAAAATTGTTTGGCATCATCTACTGTTTAATTTGTAAGAATTAACCTACTATTTTTCATGCTTCCCCAAAGAATAATCATTGAGCAAATTCAGCTTTGACAAGCACAAGATTAGCAAAGAAGATATGGAAGTTGAAGGAATAGGGAGAAAACAAGAGTGGCAGGGTAAGTGTTAAGCTAAAACACAAATCACGCAGGATAGAGGCAAGACACATCCACAGGTAAGCTGACACAATTAGAATGGTAATAAAAGTGCACATCTGCGTTCTGCATAAATTGGAATTATATCAAACCACAACAAAACCTACGTACGATTTAACTTATTGCATCTATTACAGTTCAGCGACCAAACACCCAAAAATACCTTTCTATAGGCTTGTCAAATCAGAGTTGTATAATTTAAGCACGAGATGCCTAAATGAATATTTGTATTTTTAGCTCAAAGATGTCGGAAAAATAAATTTGAAAAAGTTGTACCCTCATTTCCACACCAATCAAGTCAAATTCATAAATACATCAAAGGTTGAACAGTTCATTTGATCCTTATACAAATACAATACTCATTTCCACAAATACATCTTATACATTTTAGTCCCTACACCTAGAAACCAATTGTGTTACTCTCCAACATGCACTTTTTAATCCACTACACTCCATTCCATCCAAAAAATATAGGGATTAAAACAAAAGATGTATCTGTTACAGAAGTTAGATAATTCACTTTAACATGTTATTAAATATAGTAGTGAAGAGGACAAAGTATGATCAGGTGGGTGCTAGGAGATCACTGGAGGTGACAAGTTTATAGAGAGGATTTAAAAACAAAGGACAACCATACTGAGTCTCCAGATAGATTATAGAACATTCAGTGAACAAAAAATAGAGCCAAAAAAATAGTATGGTTACCATAAGAGCAGATGTTCCAACATCAAGAAATGTGAGCCAAAAGATTTTATGGTTGGGTTCAAAAAAATCATGAATACGATTAATAGTTCCAAAAGCCCATGATCCAATCAGAATTAGTGGATAGTATCCCCAGCGATTCAGAGCCTGCAGTGTAAAACAGAAAACACAATAGATCAGTGAGAATATAGATGCAACTGGGAATAACAGTTTCCTCTTAAGCAATTTGATTTAAGCGTGAATATTAATTTACTTAAGAAAATCCCAACAACAAAAAATTAAGTGATGACCATCTCTAAACCACATTAGAAATCATAGAACAGTACTAATATCCATGAAAATTTCTGTGTGAAATACATTATAATACACATATCTTGTGTGAAAATTTCCCTTATGGTGGGTTTGGTTAAGAGGATGAGAGAAGATAGGTGAAGATAGATAAATTATAGATGTTTTGCGGGAGAGAAGGAGAGAAATTATTTAAAAAATTGTGGAACCCAGTGTACTATTTCTCACCTATGTCTACTAGTATCTATATATCTCTCATCATCTCTTCTCTATTTCTCTTCAACCAAAAACTTTTAATTTTCATTTTATTTCTCATACATTTCCACTTTACCTACTTATTTCCCTCTAACTGGTTTCTCTCCTCTCTACCAAACACACTCTAATTCTAAACAAACCTAGCCTAAATAATGCATTTGCACAAAAATAGATTAAAATCAAAAAGCCACATGACAGAATTTAAATTATAAAATATTAAAGGCACTATGGATCACTACAATACAGTTGCTAGAAACAAATAAAAGTGCATCTAGTGTTTTTTTTTTTTTGTATCATTTTTTGCGGGGAGAGATCATTTCCCAATTCATGTACATGGATCCTTATATTTCAAATCTTGGAATCTGGTGATAATAGAATAAAATACCCTCATGTTATCTCTTGTATCTGACACAAAAGTTTGGCTTGACATACCAACCGCCATCTGAAATTTGCCAAGAAACAAGAAAATAAGGTTTCAGAAAGTGCCTAAACAAGCATTTTGTTTTGTTTGAGAAATAATAAGTAAAATTAGGTACATACACGGGTTGCATTATTCAGCATGCGTATTACTTGAAAGTATGTAAACCCATTATACAGAATTGCACCCCAGAGTGGCATGTAAAATGTTACAAAATGAACCGCCTGCATAAGAAAAGAAATTACCTTTTAGAGTAAAAAGAAAATCAGCAGACTAATGACTAATCTGATAAACATGATACACAAACACAATATATTAACACTGCAACTGCAGAAAATTGGGAGATGACTGCTGTTATTCTACTTTCTTGCATCCTGATCTTCATTAGTATCACAAACTACTTTTAGATAATGCCACGATGATGAGCATCCTAGACCCTAAACAAAGGGAAGAAAGAATGCTGTAGAGAAAAATCATTTGCCTGTAAACATTTCTTGCATGGATTTTTCAGCTGTCAAATTCAACTGCTTTCATGTTAATAACTACATATTTGAATTTGAGTATAAAGAGTTGCTACAAGGAAAATATTCTTCTCACAGGCAACCAAATCCTTATTTTCATTTCCAGTCCATTTGTATTTAGAGAATGGCAAATTACATAAGGGGGTAAAACTTGAGACTAACTGGATTTTTGAAATATCTACACAATTATTATTGAAAGGGAATAACTGACTTGGAATCCTTTTTACTTGTACTGAGACATTTTATGTTATAGTTTTACCATACTTTAAGAGGGTTGATCAAATTGTAATTACAAATTGATAACAGAAGCCCACACCACCACAATTTACCCCTTCCTACATTTATGAAAGAAAACTTCCATAACTTTTGAGTCAATTAAAATTAAATTTGAAGTCAATTTAATTTAATTTTCTTAATTTAAAAGGGAAGAAAACTACTCTGCACTGTAGGAGCCTATTTGAAAATCCAAGTATAACATGTGTATAATGAAAGAAACAAGAGGGAATTGCAGAAATTTTTAGGAGAGATATAAAAGCATTGTGTGCTATGCACTCCTCGTCTCCAATTACTACTTGCCTTCCCTGTGCGACCTGTTTGAGTCCAACACCATGCACCTAAATGTCTATGGTCATTGCCGAAGGAGCGAATAACAGTCATAACCAGGGAAGTACCTATCAAAGTAAAAAAATATACCAGATGAGCTCTTAGAATTTCGTGTTGCTAATGAAATAATTGAGCTTAGAACATAGAAGGAAGTGCTATAACTCTTGGTACATAACCAAGATCTAAGGCCATTTGATTAGCATTAATTTTCTCAAAAAGATCATTTTCAGATTAAACATGGGGTTGGGAAGTTACAGAATGTGAAGATTATGGCACACTAAACTATTTCTCAAAGCTAGGATATTAAAAGTTGATTTATACATAGCTGCATACCCCAGACATACAAGTGAAACATGGCCTCTAAATCTTCAACATCAGTTTTGTGTTTTACAACAGTACGGTGCAGGGTAAAAGCAATTGTCGTAGTCCATAGAAAAGATGCCACACAAAAGAAATGGGTGCTATAGCCCTGTGCATAACAAAATAAACCTTTGAACGGGTCCCTGCATCAAAATGAAACTTCTATCAATCACATGATGAACAACTTCAGCTGATACATACATTTAAAGAAGCATGCATACCCTATTATGCTGAAGAAACTGCAAAGCATATCCTGAAATCGACAAAAATGTAATTTATGGATCAGAAAATAAGGCATGAATAACCAAATAACCAGTGCAAAGGAACAGAGACATAAGGTTGCTGGAATGTCAAAGTATCCACTTCTTTCAATTATAAAGCAGCATTGCTAAGACAGAACAACGTGGCTAAGGGCATCGAGAAACAAGAATAAAAAAACTATAAAAGTTAGCAGCTTAACATAAAATGTTGTCCAGAAATCTAACAGTTTTTATCAACATATACTCATAAAGTAGCTTTTACAATCACAACTGCATCAATAACAATCTGGTAATATCTGATAACTTTTACAACAAATATATTGCCCAGAGAATCTTACTATGGTCCTGTTTGGATAAACTTGCCAAGAATCGCTTGTAGGAGAAGAAGAAACCAAGAAAGTAAATTGAACTAAGTTTTTTCCACAGGTTAAAAACGTAGCTTATGTTAAAGTCAAGTTCTGAATAAGCACAGAAACCCTAGCTTATGCATGAACTAATTTTAACTTACAGAATAAGCTTAACTCCTCTTATTTTCTTATTTTCTACTCCTCTGAGACTGTGAGTGTTTATTGAGAAGTTTATCCAAACAGTGTCATATGTCTACAAGCTTAACTCCCAATTTTACGTTTTTCTTGCAAAGTAAGTTTAACTTAATCTTTGGTTCTCCATCATATTAAGCTCCTAATTTTAAAGCTACTTGGAGTCACAAGTTCAGTAAATTTATCTTCGGAAACAGCTATTTTATGCTCACTCATTCTAAAACCTAATCGACTAATCACGCCAATGAAAAGAAGCAACTAGAAATCGAGTACAAAAACAAGCAATTAGGTTTTATGAAACAAAAATCAAATGTGAAATCGACTGTCGGTAAATTCAATTGAAGAGGCCAAAGCGCGTTTCACCACGCCATTTTCGCAAATCGTCCTGTGTTAGTAAACTAACGAATAAAGAATTAGAAGCAAGGTTTAAAATACAAAGAGGAAAAGCAGGGTTTTAGATCTGGTGAAGAGGAAGCATACAGAGAGAGCGAGGTAGAAAACGAGCTTGAAGGAGAACTTGCGAAGCTCCTTGAAGAGAAGGTAGCAGAGTACAATGAAGCTGGAACCGGCTAACGACAGGCTCGACGCTCCGGCGTTCACCGTCGTCAGAATACGGCGATCGTGCGCAGTGAGAGTGCCGCCGAGTGCGACGGAGGCCGCCATTACACGGAACTAGTTCGCTATCGCCGATCAGTAGTCACTCTCTTGATTCTCAAGTTCTAACTTACTGCGAAAGGAAGACAAACGAAGGAGAAAGCAGAACGGTTTTGAAAAAAAAAAAAAAATTGGAAAAAGAAATTAACAGTAGTATGATTGTGGATTTATGTTTAATCATGATTTTAATTTATATTTTAATTTATATGTAAGTAGTCAGGTAATTAATATTAACATGTAATTATCTTTTAGATGGATCTTTTCCCTTCTATTTTTTCTTTATAAATTTAAAATATTTAATAATATGTTTAAGATTAGTTAATTTTTATTTTAATAAAGACAATACAATTAATAAAAATGTCAAAACAATACAAACTCTTACTCAATTATATTAAGTATTAATAGAGCTCAAACGAAACTAACAAAATTAAATTGTCATAATAATAATATAGTTTCTTTTCATTCAAAATAAAATTTATTATAACTCATTATTTAATTTTTATTATGCATATTTTATTATTTATCAAAGTTAATAAAAATTATATTTATAATTACTTTTTAATATTAATTTACATAAATAGTATCTAACTTTTTCATTATACCTATTTATTTTTTATTATCATAAAAAAAGTTAATACACAATATGAATACATGCATTTCTACTGGTTTAAATAAAAGAAGTTGAATTTGTTTGTTAGCTTTAAACTTTTTCACCTTAAGGAATATTTTGAGTTGAATGATAAGTTTTTGAAAAATTATACTCTTTCAAGTTAATAATTGAATGTAAATAAATAAATTCATAAAATAATTTTCTTCATTTTTCATGTAGATGATCGCATGTTATCATTAAATTCAATTTAGTTTCTATATATAATAACTCAATTATATTTGAATGATAAAAGAATAAAATTAAATTGAAATCCTCATACACATTTTCTTCTCACTTGTATATTCATTATGTCTTTATATTACATAATTCAAATATATCTAAAAACGAATAAAATATAATATATGTTTAATTACATAACTAAAAATTTTTGAAGAATTATTTATTTTAGTTAAAGCATGTTCTTGTATGAGACCGGTCGGCTCTCACAAGCAACAGTTTCTCCTAAGTGCTTTCAAGTCAGTATAGGTTCTAGTGAAAAGTCAAATCAAATTGGGTCAAGCAAGAGTACCTTATTTTGTGGGGTTTTCTTGTCTTTTATATTTATTTAGGTGGGTCTTAAGTAGATGGGCCTACGGTCCAATATGGCTTCTTATCTGATTGGTGCCACGTGTCAATTGCAGAGAGAGCTGTATGGATCGGTAAATTCTCGGTCTTCCGATCTGACATTAGTCAATCGGTCATACAACTATGCGTTGATTTTTGGTATTCAATCTACCATGTAGTACAAAACATAATCATAACATAATTATAATACATGATAATACAATACTTAACTTTTGATTACTTTTCAAATATCAATATTAAATTCATAAATTTTAGTTCATATAGAAAATATATAATTTATGCATAGATATCATCTAATAACTTTTAAGAAATTCTTTTATATATATTGTATCGATAACTTTTTACTTCTAATGTCTTGAGTTCTTGGCATATATTTATTTATTTAACTTATTAGAATTTGGATATTTGGTCAATTTTTTTAATTTAATACTTACACAATACATTAAAATAATTTAGTAATATATTATCAATTAGTATCTACATGGATATGTATTTATCATACTAATATCACTTTAGCTATTACTTGCATCAATAATTTAATAGTATATTATCGATCACTATCTATATAGATATATATTTATCTTACTAATATCACTTTAACTATTACTTATAAATGTTATTGATAAGGTGATAAATTCACTAACCACACTCTGAAAGATATTGTTAGCTATATAAGAAAATAAAAATAAAAAAAGCTTGAATAGAATTTCAAATATTTTTAAAATTTTTCACAAATTAAGTCCTTAAGATATCAATAAGTTTGTTTAATAATTTTGAATAATTTACAAAAGTTTTTCGTAAAAGTCTTTAAATGGATGACCAATATAGATAACTTAAGCAATAGAAAAAGTAGAGAATAATTTACGCTAGTCCACCTCAAATTAATTTATATATAATTCTCTTGTAATTTATAAATGGTTTCACTAATCACACAATATTATAATTACTTTTTTTTTTCACTTGTGACTTATAAGAATAGACAAGGTTTTTTGATACTACCTTTTAATTTTCCTTAAGATTGAATACTAAATATATAATATTTCTTCAAACCAAATACACAAGGTTTCTTCAAATTATATAAGAAAATATTATTTGGTGTTTATAAAGAAACTCTCACATAAAAATAATACAATCAAACTCTTTATTTCTAGAGTTTTAACTTCACTTAGTAAAAAATTTATAAATATAAATTCTCTCTTAAGAGTGATTTATCAAAAATCTACAACTAAGTACCTCTTACAAGTTTTAAGAATTTTCTTTCAAGCAACACTCACTTTGTTACATAATTTATTTTGTTTATTATTAAAATTATTTTAATCATGCTTATTAGAAAAGAAAACTAATATTTATTATATTTGTAAAATTATCAAATTGAAAGATAAATATCAAATGAATTTGTAAAAAGTTTAAAATAGTGATCAATTTAATTCTTAAAATTATAAAACTTATTTTAATTTCCAAAATTATGGTTCCATAATCATCTTATGATTTAAAATTACAAAATAAAGCATTAAAAAGACTAATATTTAATTATTTATGTGTTATGATACACTATTATTATAATTCCAAGAACTTAACAATAGAAAAACATGTTTAATTTTGGAATATTTTATGAACAAAAAGGACAAACAATATGGTGTCATGAAATTATTTTAAGTTTGGGTGATACAATGCTTAGCGTTAATTCATATCACTTGCATAAATGGATGGTAGCTTATCCATTACGGTTTTGTTAATCATTCCATTGTTAAGGTACAGGGAATCATACATAAAAGACAATTTTCTTTTCTTTTCTGATTGAAGTATAAAATCAATAATTATTAATATTTTTAAAATATTAAAATTGAATTAAGATTATGATTTCTTTTGATAGATATTATTTGTGCTTATTTTATTCAGATCTTATATCAATGCTTCAGTTTCTCTTCAGACCCTTGTGAGATATTCTTTGATTCCATGTGGCCTGTACCACATACTTTCAAACCAAATGAAAGTAACTCATATGGTTTTTCAATTTTCCTTTAAATATACATTTTAGTCTAATCTCTTAAATTTTTTATTATACGTAATCAATTTTAACTTTTTAAAAGTGATTTTTTTGAATAACAATATGATATGTATTCCAAAACGTCACGTCACGGCTCTCATCTAAATATGTATACACATGTCACATTTTCATTGTGGTGAAAGAGACTATTTTGAAGATTTTATAAATTTTGCAATGTAAAAAAGTTGTTGTCCAAACACAAACCCAATCATAGTTTTGTCACATACATTACATGTGAATAAATTTTAGTGTGTATCCTGAACTAGTATCAAGTGCTTATACTTTTGTACATATTGTTGTGTATATCATCAAATCAAACCATAGAAAACTCAATTATCACTTCTAACACTTGTGTTCAATGTGATTGTGCTTATTCCACCCTAACCATCATTTTCCTGCAGCTGTGTTTCTGGCACTGTCAAATGTGATAGAACTACTTGCCTCCTCTTTTAGTGAAGACCAAGCAATGCCGTCTTGTAAATAAAATAACACACCATTTTTTTTTTTTCTTTTTACCTTTTTCTATATATATTTTATCTACTTTTCTGAGGAGCATTATCTGCTGCTATGTTTTATGTTTGTTACCATTTTCACTTACGGCAACATACACAAATGGTCCGAGGAAAACATCATCAAAGTCCTGAAGTGGCTCCAACACTTTCACCACATCACTCATAGTTGGCCTAGCATTTGGGTTAGGACTCAAGCATTTGAAAGCCAACATAGCAACTTTCATGGCTCCTTTCGTGGGAAATTGCCCTTCTAGTCTACAATCTATGATGCTATAAACTTTTTTCTGATCTCTCAGCATTGGCCTTGCCCATTCCACTAAGCTCTTCCCACCGTTCGACCGTGACTTATCCACTACTCGTCTTCCCGTAAGCAGTTCCAACAGCACCACTCCATAGCTATACACATCACTCTTGGTTGTAAGGTGACCTATGACAAGGCAATGAGTAATCACTTCATCAAATATAAGTTTTTGTGATTATGCACACATGAAAATATAGTATGTTTAGTTTAATAACGTTCAGTTTAACTTTTGTTAAAGATCCCACTTTAGTTTTGTAAAATTGAATTAGATTTAAAATCCATTTCTAATATGATATCATAGTTTATCCTAGCAAATTGTTAGGTCTATCAGATTATTATCAGACCATTCTTAAATATATAGTCTCAAGTACGAGTTGAACATTCTCGACATGAGGATAATGCGTTAGAGATTTCAGATTGATTAAAAATAAGACCTTTCAATAATATACAAGTGGGTACAAATCTCAATTTAAAAATTGATTATGTAAGTTTGAATTAGATTTAAAGTCTGCTTCTAATAAATTTCACGTTTTTAAATTGAAAGTGATTGGAACATGCTTTTAGGAGTAAGGAATGAAGTAGTATTCTTTCCCTTTTACCTTTTGGATGTCAATTCATGCTAGAAACTTGGTTAACTTTTGTATGGTAGTGCATAATATACCTGTCATTATGTACTCAGGAGCAGCATATCCTTGTGTTCCCATTATGCGTGTTGTTACATATGTGTCTTCCCCTTCAGGGCCATCCTTGGCTAGACCAAAGTCTGAGAGTTTAGCTGTGAAATCCTAGATTTAGATGAAAAAAACGTTAAAAGAGTATAAGTTAATTTCTTGATACGGAAATTAAGAAGAACATGCAGCTAAGAGATGCAACATGAGATGACAGAACATACTGAGTCCAGTAAAATGTTTGAAGCTTTGAAATCGCGGTATATTACAGGCTTATCTGCTTCATGAAGGAAGGCCAAACCTTTGGCAGCTCCTAATGCAATTTTCATCCGGGTAGACCATGGCATAGCAGCAGAGTATTCTGTTTGTATCAGAGCAAAAGAAGCTGTTATTAAGGCTTGGTTTATGTAAGAATCCAATTTTGTGTATAATCAATAAGAGAGATTTTCATTTGTCATCAGTATCCAAAGAAAACATATAGTTTTGAAACAATCAGGTGTGCATGACCATATAGAACAGAACAGAACATCTAAAATTCTAAATCATTTGATAATAGTTATTGAGCTTGATCTTGCAATCATGTTTGACTTATGAGATACTTCTGATATAATCAGAAATGCACAAAAACAAAAGGATTGGATAAGTAGAAGCTAGAAAAGAAACATACTTCTGAAGAGTTGATTCTCCAAGCTGCCTCTTGGCATGTATTCATACATCAAAAGCCTGTTTTCATCCTCATAACAGTACCCTATTAACTTGACAAGATGTGGATGCCTTAGCTGTCCAAGAAATATAATCTCTGCCTAGAAAAGAAATATTTTGGCATATAAAACTGATATGTGAAAACCAAAAGATGGGGTGGTCATGAAAAGTTAAAAATGGCACTTGAGAAAGCCAACTAACCAGCCACTCCCTGTGACCTTGCAAGCCATCCAAGTCCAACCTTTTGACAGCAACAGTCTGAGCTTTCAAACCTGGCCTAAGTTTGTCATCCACAAAACCCTTGTACACAGGTCCAAACCCTCCTTCTCCTAGCATATTGCTCCATGAGAAACTGTTTGTTGCTTCCCTTAGCTCCTCAAGTGTGAATGCATAAAGTTTGGAGCCAGCAAAGGAAATTGAAAGATCCTCAATGGCCTGAGTGGAGCTTGAATTGCTCACATCAGATAGACACAGCCTCTGGAAAGACCCTTGTTTCAAAACCTGTTTCTCTGATTCCTCCTCCAAAGGGCACTTAACCTTGTAACAACCTAAGATCAAAATCACAGACTTCCATGTGTTCCTTTTAGTACTCATCTAGGAAATTGGTCTCTATGTGAAACTGCAACAACCAAACCTGTTGTGTAACTTTCTTTCACAAGCTACTTCTAATTCTAAAATTATGGGAAAGACGACATAAAATTTGGAATAATTGATGCTGCTAGAAAAAAATAAGTGAAAGTTGAGAAAATTTATAAGTACATATCTCACCTACCACCTTAGAAGAAAAATTGTGAGAGAGATTCCTTGACTTCTAGAACTCATGAATGTGCATGCTAGAACAATACTACACGATATACATGAAGGATTTCTATTTTATTTTAGGTCAATCAACATGCCTACCTATTATTGACTTCACTGTTACACTAATATATTAAAAATTAAAATCAGCTTTAATTTTAATTTGTTTCTCCAAATTTTAATCAAACATGACTTGCCGTCCACATATTTTTGTGTTTAGCAAGTGATGCACATTCGCCGAGAAGATCGGAAAAATGAAGAGATGTAACAAAATTCCATTAGTGCCAAACCAACAATTCCATTCTAATTTGTAGTTGCACACATCAAAAGGTTTTGTTTAATTGTTCATTGGGCTGTGTTGAGGACACGTGAATTATTATAACAAAAGAAAAGTGCTATGTGGATTTTGAGAGTATTTTATGGTTTAATTTGATATGTTCTCATATTTGGTAGGTAAGGCATTCTACGTTGTTTTTGTTGTTGTTAGAATGTCATGATCATACAATAGCAACCCGACAATGAAACTCTTCTTTTAAATTCTTTGTGTGATCATCAAGGGCAGCTTCTAGAATCTACAACTTAAGGATTTTCTCTTACATTATTTATGTATTTATTGTTATCTTACTTTGGATTGCTGAATTTGTGATCATAGAATTGTAATAAAGGCATCAAATGTTTGAGAGTCAACAGTTCCAAGGACTTTCACACAAGGTTTGGATGTATTGAATTTGGAAGAAGATTTTAAATTTAGAAAAAGGTGGGAAAAGGTGATGAAGGTTGGGAAGGTCAAAGAGAAAGGGTGAACCAATTAAGCTAACCCACAACCACTTCCATCCATCATGGAAAATGTTGCAAAACAAGAAGTGATCATTTGGAAAATGGAATTCATGCAACGGCTTAAAGGGGTGCTCATTTAATTAGGGTTTGACAATTGCATTGCCCTTTCAAGTTTCAAAGTGATTGATATTAAGAAGTACAAATTGTTTTTCATATAACAAGTTGGAAAAGAGTAGTGGGGCTGCTATAATAATATTTTGAGTTGAGGGTATTTTATTTTTTACATGTTTCTATCAAAATTTACTTTGATGATGCTCCCTACTTAGAATAACTTTTTTTAGTGGCTGAACGACTCACTAGCAAGGCCTAGGTCAAAAAGAAAGAAAACTACTCTTGATTATCATATCATCTCCTACTAGCAAAAACCTAAATTTTTCAGAAACTTCTTTATTTGTGATTTATAACATTTTTTTTAATTATTTTGGGTGTTTTTTTTTTAATTAACATTAGTATTTCGCTTTAACAATTCATGCCAAAAAAATAATGTTTAAAACTTATATATTCTTAATATTTAAAATGCATATGAAAATGAAAATAAAATATATTATCATACTTATATTAAAATTTTAATAACATTTATTAATATTTATCAACAATAATAAAGTTATATGTAGAATAGAAGGGAATCACAAATATTCTAGATTTGTTTTCATTTTTTTAATAAAAATTAAGATAATTTATCATTGAATATTTTTTAACAGACTCAGTTGTTTTTTCTTTGATATTTTTGTGATTTCTTTGAACCGTTTAAAACAAGAAATTGGAGAATTCTTTTTTGCCAATAAAAAATAACATGTATAAATTATTTGTAGGTTATTAAATGTAAAACTAAATATTGTATTTATAGAACAATCTAAATTTGCTAAATTTTGTTTACATTGTATTGGTCATTAAAACAGTGAAGATTTTTTTTTATCAGCGAAGCGAGGATTTTGGTTGGTTTCATTGGTCTGAATCCGTTAAATCACGGTCATACTCGTAATGATTAAATATAATTTTATTTACTGTTTCTCGATAAACATTTTAAATATTACATGACGTTATATAAAATAATAAACTAAATACTAGTTTAATAAATCTCACTGAGCAGGCTTAGATGTTGTAAGAATTTAAATTAGGACACACCTCCTGCGTGTCAAAATAGATTAACCTAACACAAATTGCCTAAAAGAAAAACAAGTGGGATTGAACTTATTTTATGATTAAGTTAAAATTCTCAACTCAATCTAATCCTAAAAAGAAAATCATAGCGCATATAGGTTGAATTGTAAAATTAAAAAAAAGAAAAAACATAAGAAAAAAAATATAACGTCTAATTTCGTAATCACATTAATATTATTACTAAATTATAAAGATAATCTTTACACGTTGCTACTATTATAAGTTAAATGTAATATCCTATATTTTTTATATAATAGAAATTTTATTGTATAAAAGTTATATAAGAACAAATCATAAATATCTACAGATTTATTTATATATATTTTAAAATAGATTTCTCCATATAAAATTTAAAAAAAATATCTTCATAAAATTATAATAAAATAAAATAAATTAAAATTAAACTTCTTCATTAGCTCACTACATATTTACACCATCTATCAAATTCAAATCCTTTGCTCCAGTTGTAATATACATGATATGATGAAATAGTAAGGCAGAGAGAAAAACTCATAAATGTTGGAATGAGAGTGATGTTTATTCAATGTTTATTATTATCTTTATATAGGTTAATAACTCAAAGGTATGTCTTGTTGATTTTTTCTTCAACTGGTGGTCATTGCAAATTTAAAAACAACACAAACATCACACAAAAAGAAGACTAAGCTAAAGAGTTTTAAAAATTGTACTTTCATAAATTAAATTTCTATCTTAACCAACAACAACAAATCAAGCTTTCATAATTCATCCATACATCACATTATCACTAACACATCACACTCATAAGACACCCATATGGTCTGGTCTGACCGGTTCTTTTTCACACCGTAACACAGTAATATAACCGTAATCCATATGATCTGGTCTAATCGGTTTTTTTTCACACTGTAGCGCAGTCATATAAACTTAATCCATATGATCTAGTTTAATCGGTTCTTTTTCACACCATAGCACAGTCATATAAACTTAATCCATGTGATCCGGTCTGACCGATTCTTTTTCACATCGTAGCGTAGTCATGTGAATCTATCAATCCATATGATCTGGTCCAACCGGTTTTTTTTCACACCGTGACGCAGACTCCTTGATTTCCACCACCTAGTCATTTTCATCTATGATTCTAATCACTAGTAGAGTCAGGATAACACGGATAGTCTCGATCACACACCAACAAAATATAATACAATAGCGTATAATTGTTAATAACTAACAAAATACTATTTCTTATAAAACAATATCCAACCAAAACAACTTATCTAAACATATAAAAAATTGTGGAGGGAATCGAGAGATACGAGAAGAAGGAAATAGGTTGTGTGCAACAAATGAAGTGCATGTTAATCCTACTGTTAAAATAAGGCCACCAATTTATAAGAATTTCATTGAAAAAAATCACATGAATCCACAACAAAATATGACGAAAGAACCACATGACGAGCAAATGAGTGAGCAATACGACACACATGAAGAATTGAACCACATGTTTCATGTTTTGGTCATACACAAACCCAAAATTATTTAACTGAGTAGATGAAGAGTTTAAAACTTGAAATTATGCACCTTCAACAACAATAAGTTGTAAATCACAAGAGACAATTGAGTATTAATGAAACCTGATATCATGTATGTCAACACCTTCAACCAAGTTTAACACTATAACCAATTGGTAAAGCTTGTCCAATGGTCCGATCATAGTCATCGTACCTAGGAGAGTATGTGGAGAAGGTGGACAACCCAACGACCACCATGAAAATATTTACCACGACGATGATGTTGATGATGCGACAGACATCCCGTACATGATATTATTGGAGGCATTGATTTCATACACAAATCCCATGAGTATTGTTCATCAAAGTTGTAGTACCTACGAATTTTAAAAAATTATAGTAAATTCATACAATGAAATATGTATGTAATGTATAGATAAATATGTGGAAATTACATACAGAAAATTAATGGATAATTCCATACAGACTTATTCATATATAATTATATATAGTTTGTAGATAATTACATATAGATAAATTTATAAATAATTATATACCGATAAATCAACCTTTGTCTCTAACACAAAACCAACTAATGTCAACAAATTATTTGATAATAAAAGTAAGGCGAAAGTTATGCAAGAAGAATTAAAACAATATAAAAAAAATAACGTATGAAAGCTTATGAGTCAACCATAACACAAGTCTCTAGTGTGAACCAAACGGATTTAAAAAACAAGCTTAGTGCAAATGGTAAGGTTACGAGAAATAAAAGTATAAATTATTTTAAATTTTGTTTCTGTTATAAAACTAAAAAAATGATATGAATTTTATTTTCATTTATGACCTTCTAAAAATGAAGTTATATGAAATGAATGTAAAAAACTTACTTTTTAATGATGTAATCAAAGAATAAATTTATGTAAAAGAAGTTCATAGGCTTGAGAGTGCTACGTTTCGTAGTTGTGTTTTTTAACTAAATAAAGTTCTTTATAACTTACAAAAAGCTCTAAGTCTTTTACTATTATATAAATAAAGATGGTGTAATAAGTGTTGTTTTATTTAAAAATATAGGAGAGTTGATATTTTAATATTAGAGAGGTGTGAATGATTTAGCATAATCTTAGTAATATAAGTTAGAGTTGACAAAAACTGGTCTATTTATAAAAAAATAATAACTTTTATATTAAACTAGAGTTACTATTGAAATTTAATTTGTAGGTGTTCATTATTTAAATTGTAATAATATTACATATTGCTATTTTTCAAATAACGTAACACAAACATAAGAATTGTAATTCTTTGAGTTATATATTTTTTATTTTCATAAATTAATTTTAATATTTTTCACATATATAAAAGATAAAAAGAAAGTGGCTGGATTGACCCATTCCTTCCTGCTTGTGGTTTAACGAACTAGGAAGGCAGACTTAAACCAAACAGAACGACCTAATTGGCTAAAGAAGTTGCCAAATTGATAAGAACCTATAATAAGTTGCTTAACTTCATCACTAATAATATATAAGTGCAATTTCTCCTCGTTTTATTTATATTTAAATTAATTATTATAGTGTTAAATTTGATTATCACAATTTAAGAAGTTTGGGTTGAAGTGAATACAAAATACATAAAATTTTATTATCATTATTATTATTATTATATATTATGAATTTGATTTTATAAAATTTCAAATACAACCAATCAAATATCATTGTTAATATGACCGGTAGAATTATAAAATTATTATCATAAAAAAAAATTATCCCTACCAAAATTATTTTAATCCTTTCAGTACTTAGAAATATCTGTTAATATTTTCAATTCCTATCATCTAAAGTTAGAGGGACTAAAAGAGATAAAAAACAAAGTATGTATAAAAATGAAAAATAATGATTTTTAAGTAAAAGAACTATAACATAAAATTTATTTTAGTGTACAGATGGAATGAATGATTTTATTAAATAAAACTTGATTGATTACTTTATAGTGAATTCTTCTTTTGAAATGCTAAATCCAACACTTTAGATAAGAAAATCCGAGCTGGGTGTCATTCAAATTATGGAAAATCCTATTTATTTAAAATTTGGTATTAACTATATTTGTAAGGAAGTTTGTATTTGATATTCTTCTTTACTTTTTGCACTCGTGAACAAAAGTCCATTTCTATTTAATGGCTTACCAAGATTTTTTTTGTTGAAAAAGGAAATAAGAAGTGGGAAGAAAAGGAAATTTTAGTTGAAACCACTACGCAAGTAATAAGAAAGGGAATGAGTAGAAAACACTCCACTTTCAACTGTGGAAATACCTACACCTCCCCCGAAAGAACCACAAAAGAAATATCAAAGACACATCAAATCAAAATTAAACAACGTGCATCATTCTCCACAATTCATTATCACTAGGAATTGTGGTTGGTGAAGATAAAAAATATTGGAACAAACCAAAGGGTGTTTTTCTCAATAGTTAATTACTAGTTATTAGCATGTGCATGTTACGTTAGATTTGTAGAATTTGGTTAACATTTATTGGCACATGTAGTTAACGAATATACTCTTCTCTTATCAATTCTTCTCTTATCAATTTGGCTTGAAGCTTTTAAAATTTTGTTTTGGTATTAACTTATTTTAAAGAACTTTTCTTATGGTTGCCTAGTATTTGTTTTAAAAATAATATATTTGTTTTGGTACATTCAAAATAGTTATATATTATTTAAGAGTAGGTAATCAATCTAAATATATCTTTTTCTCTTAATCTTTTAATATATTTTTAGTTTCAGAAAAAAAAAGTCTCAGATATAATGATTAATCTTAACAATATAATATCAATGGAGTTGAAGTTGAAACAATATTATTATAAATATATAATAAAAATTTTATATCAAATAAAGATAAAATAAGATTATAGTATATAAGTAGATATAACTAATCTTAATAAAATAGTATAAAATTCAAATTAATATATATATTACTATAATATTTTGTAATTTCTATTCAATGAGTTTTGTCTTGATTAACAAATTTTATAATATTTTTTTCCATCTACAAATATCAACCAATGATCTTCCTTATGAAGTGAACAATAAAGTAAGAATTTACCTTCATGTTATAATACTAGTGTACACCATAAGTGTTGTTCCAAATTAAGTATAAAGTGTTTGTTTGAATGGGTTTTGATGGTTCTACTCCGCCATCATAGGCCAATGATTGAAACAGAAAGTGAAAAACCTTCCAACAATTTTGGTAGTAGTCAATGGTGAAGTGGTGGCGTGGAAGATAAGGGATAATACAAATTGAACATTTTCTGCAGAATAACACTATTTTATATATAAAACGTGTGATGATGAATCAATTGGGACCACGATAAATCTCAATCTTTGACTTTATGGATTAGTGATTTTGTTGGGCACTGTTATAGTACTCCCACCATAATTGATTTCTGATACAGAGAAAAGAAAAAAACTCATAACATGAGAACAACTTTATATTTTTTTATTCTATATTCATGGTTTTTTAAGAATATTATAGTAAACGAATATTAAAAATCAAATCTCCTAAAAAATAAAAGGAAGTTGTATAAACTATCTTGAGCCTTAAAGGAAAAGTCCAAAGAATATTGAGACAACGTATAAAAGGAAATTTTCCGTACAAGAGAATTATGAATCATGGTTTATATTTTTGTCTAAATTATGTTCTCTTAGTAAAAAATATTCATGAAATTTATACTTTAAAAAATAAAATAATATTATATTTTTAAATATGCATTATAATTTATATTTGTTTGTATATTAAATTATTATATCTCAAATTTAAATTTAAATTCAAAAAAATGAATTAAATTTTAAAAATATATCTTTTATTTTAAAACAGATTGAAATGGTTGACTGACATAGAATTAGACTAGATTGAAAAATTGCAATTCATTATATAATGTTTTTTAGAAAATTCATTGGACAACTTTAAAAGTAATGTTCTAGATCTTTGTTTTAGAAAGAATCTAAAGAGGATCACATTTATGTCAAGAGCACAATATCAATATCTTGATGACTGTATTTAAATATCCATTTATAATATATTAATTTTCTGTTGATAAAATAAATAAATTATTCCATCAATATACTTATAGAAAATCTAAGTAATTTTGATTTTAGTCTCGTGATTTTAGGTTTAAACTTTCCGCATGAGAGTAAGAATGTGATTAAAAGATGATATCTGTTAAAAGATTTTTTTCTTCGCGTATATTTTATTTAGGAAGAAAGACATTTTTTTTTATACCAATAACATAATTATTAAAAAAAATTAATCGGATGGAGCACTCCTTAATTGTGGACATTAATATTATATTTATTCTTTGCTGTTAAAAAAATTATTAAAAATAAAACAAGCATTAACTTTTGATATGACTATCTTATATTATTATTTATGGAGATTAATTATAAACACATATTTTAGGGAACATGTGTAATTTTTTTATAAATTTATTAGAGCTATTACAATGAATTTAGTTTGATAGGCAAAAATGTATATATAGTTTGTATATAAAATTTGATTGTGCTGTAATTGTAGCTTAAATTTAATCGAATTTCTTTTAGTTGATCGAGATGACATGGATAAGAATCCCATAGACTTTTGGGTGATTTATTTTTAAAATAAATTATTTTATTAAAATATATTGTAAAATTTCATCAAATTCTTGTTTCTGATAATATAATAATTGGCACTAATTTCATTTAGATTTAGATTTAAAATATATATATATATATATATATATATATATATATATATATATATATATATATATATATATATATAAACTAAAATTAGGACACTTGGGAAAAACGAGAACATAAAATATTTGTATTCACATATAATTCCAAAAAAAAATTAAATATAAATATAAATTTAATTTTACCTTATTTTTATCACATTATTTATTTCATCTCGTTTTATTTTCGTCTTTCTTTTTCTGTTTCTTTCATTAATTTTTAACATTATTTTTCAAATTCAGCTAGGGTGTATCACGGATTGCTAGAAAAACGTTTTTTCCAAATTTTTTTGAGTGTTATTACATTAGGTTTATCAATAATTGCTTTTCTTTTCAACAAAGAGAAGAATATACTTTTATTGATATAAACCTATGCCTTAAATTATCACAACATAAACCATGGCTAAAGCAAACACTTTATTTATTTTTTAATAAAACAGAGCTTAGATAAAGTTTCTGATGTGGTTGATACTATTTAGTTTTGATAAAAACATAAAATGCGAAATCAATTTTTACAAATTTCGTGACTAAATTATAAAAACAATACATGTGTTCTTCAGTAAACAAAATCGTAATGTTTGTAATCAAGAACCAACATTCATTAGAAACAATAAAATTTTGGATAAACTGGTATTATCAATATTAGTTTCTCATTGTAATCCTTCCTTCAAATGACACCTTATCTAAAATAAAACCAAAACAAGTATTTTTCATAATATAACTGTTTACAAATTACATTCATTTAACACTTACTTTATTTAATAAAATATTATATAATAATAATAATAATAATAAAATAATAATTGATTTTAATATCAAATAGTTATATTTTATTGTGTATATTATTAAAATATTATCAAAATATCAGTATCCTTCTAATTAGATGTTTACTTTCTGTCTAGAACTCTCTGTGTACATAATTTGAGTAAATATAATAATAATAATAATAATAATATATATATATATATATAATACAACCTTATCTCATAATTAACATATATAGTATAAAAAAATCATTCAATCAATAACAAAGTTGATTTTGTCACAATTTACAAAGGATTTCCTCTTACTACTGGTAATTACATTGCATTTTCCCAAGAAAGGTATAACATGAACTAAGAAAACATACTTCTTTGAAATTGCTGTACACTGTACAAATACTTGTTTCATGACATGCCATCAAAAGAATACCCCAAGAAGGAAAGACACTGAGAGGAAAAAAGGTATAACATGAAGAGAAAAAGAAGACGCAATAGCTGAGGAATAATAATAGTAATAGGGATTGTTACTAGGGCCAGAAATAACTGTAGGTTGTCCTGAACCTGATGAAGGAGGGTTGTTGGACTTCAAAGGTGGTGGAGGAGGAGGAGCAGCCAGTGATGCAGGAGTTTGTGGAGGAGGTTGTAAAGGCTTTGCAGGTGGTGATAGTGCTAGAGATGGTGGAGGGAAAGTTGGTAGTGGAGAAGGGGGTGGATCATTTGATATTAGGACTGGAGGGGGTGGTGGATAAGATGTTAGAAGAGGAGAAGGTGGAGGGTTTGATGTTGAGAGTGGAGGAGGGGAGGGGTATGATGTGAGGAGTGGTGGAGGGGGTGGATATGATGATGGTGTGAGGTGTTGTTGTGGAGGAGAAGGAGGAGGAAGAAGGTGTGGTTGTGGTGGTGTTAGAGGTGAAGGTGGAGGATGGTTTGAATATGATGTGACAAGAGAAGGAGGGGGTTGTGAGCATATGGTAGGACATGAGGCACATTCACTCATGCATAATGCACCACCACTTGAAGGGTCTTCAACTTTTTCCTCTGATGCCACCATGCATGCACACAAAGCCACCACCATGAATCCAACTTTTGTGATCAATGGAAACAGATCTTTTTGTTTGAATCCCTGATTCTTGCTGTGATGTCCCATTTGAGGTTGAGCTTGGAGAAGCATGGAAGGCATGTGCATGGTGTGCTATGTGTCAGAAACTTGGCTTTGGCTAGTTATTATATAGATAGAAGATAGGTGAATTTTTCATATAGCGTGCATTTGGCATTTTGGTACTTGGAAGTTTGAGTTATATTCTTTGATGCTTCCTTAAGAATGGGGTGTGGTGCGTGGTGGAAAAGTATTAATTCTCCTTACTTTTTTGTGGAAGGACTTACCATATACTAATAACATCTATAATGGTTTATGTTTAAAACTGAGAAGTGTTATCCTTTAAGAAAAATTATTGTTGGAATGTTTGAGAAAAGGATTCTTATAAAACTACAAAACGGTATATATTAATGTTGCAGTTTTATCATTACAGAATTTTTTTAAAGCCAAGTTTATCAAAGAAACAAACCAAGGAAATTAAGTTAAATATTTTAGTAAACTTAACATAGAAATAAATTTTAGTGTAAATATATTTGAGATGGTAAGACCAGTACTTAAATAACTCATACAAAATAAATAACTTTGTTGATGTGCTAAAGTAAAATCAAATTAGTTAATAAAATTAATCAAAAGTTTAGAACTGAGCATTGGAGAAGACAATGAAGCAATTTATATATATATATACTTTACGAGTAAGTCAATTTACAACTGTTTTTTTCATAATATCGTTTACTAAAACTTAGTTTTTATTTATATTTTTTAAATAACTTAATTTTCTCTCTTATAATCGCTTTTGATTAAGTTTATTTAAACAAACATATCTTAATATAAACTTTATGAGACTCTGATAGCTACTTTAAATTATGTGAAAACTTGACAGCACATAAGTTTAAGAGTTAATGCTAATAAACAAAAATTGAGAGTTAATAGATTATCCATTGAGATTGCAAAAAATAAAAATAAAAAATGCACCATCTTTCTATAACAATCATGTAAGATGAGTTTGTAAAAGTAACTACCATAAACATCATATTAACAGAAATTTAATATCATTTAAAAAAATTTACATGCATATGTTGTTTACAATTTATGTTTATGATCATTTGCATGGCAATTTAGGGTTTAGGCATCATCTATTTGGATTATAGGAACTCTTCCGTTACAAGAAAACTGCTGGAAACTTGCATTCACAGCACAACAATGAGTGCTGCAAAGAAGTTGAATGGAGTAAATGTTTCTACACAAAATAACATGGCAGGTGAGCCAGCCATCATGCCATCATGGAACCTATTTTATGGATTTGATAGTGCACTTCTTGTAGTGGAGGGAGAATGACTATGATTCTGCTTGTTCTGTGATGCTAACCCAAAGTCCCTCAAATGGTTAAGCTTTGGCACCACCACAGTTGCAAGATCAGGCCTGTCCTTTTTGCTGAGCTCTGCACAGCTCAATGAGAGTTTGGCAAATTCAAGAGTCTCTTCAAGGGGCCAATCAGTGACCACAGGATCAAGCATTTCTGAGAATGTTCCCTCTTCAATGGCCCTCTTCACATGGTGAGCAAGCCCCATTGGAGGCTTGGCTGTGATGACTTGTAGAAGCATTATCCCCAATGAATATATGTCTGATTTTGTTGTTAGCATCCCAGATTGTTGGTACTCAGGGTCAATGTAACAAAAGGTTCCAGCAGCTGCAGTCAAGTGATATTGTGTGACAGAATCAGCCACAGAAGCTGGCACTAATCTTGCAAGACCAACATCACTAATTTTGCTCACAAAATTCCTGTCCAAGAGAATGTTGGCAGGTTTGAGGTCCCTGTGCACAATTGGTTCTGGCTTTGTTTGGTGAAGGAAAAGGAGTGCAGTTGCAATCTCAGCAGCTATTTCAAAACGTTTCCACCATGGAATTGGAGGGCTATCATTTTTCATCAATAATCTATCTTCTAAGCTACCATTCTCTAAGTACTCATACACTAAACATCCGTATTCAGGACATGCACCAATGAGGAGAACCATGTTAGGATGCCTTATGCTGCATAATACCTCAACCTACACATGTGAGAAGCAAAATTATTTTGTTCAACTTGCATAAACATGGAAGTTTAATTTTGACACATTATAAAGATTTTTATACTGTTGATGAATTAAAAGTTGTCTCAGTTTTTTTATACCTCTTGTTGGAACTGCCTCCTGCCATGTGTAGCATCAGGGTTCAAAATTTTGATTGCTACTTGGATGTGATCAAGTTGGCCTTTAAACACAGGTCCATATCCACCTTCACCTATTTTCAATGTTTGGGAGAACTTTTGAGTGGCCTCTTCAATATCGTTTATAGTGTATTTTCTGCATCGAATATCCCTGCATGCCAACTGATTCAATGCTCTATCCTTTTCATGTGCCTCTCTTCTGGCCTTCATCTCTGCATGAAATCTTCTCTGTGCTTCCTTTTCAACCATCTTAATGGCTTCCTCAGCTGCTTCCAATGCAGCTCTGGCTTTAAATTTCTCCTTTTCTGCCATCGCAAGAGCTGCCTCTTTAGACAACTTAGCCACCTCAGCTATACGTTCCTCGTCCAGTTTCCGTTGGTTAATCTCTTTAGCCTGCCAAGTGCCAATGTATACATTACATAACACCCTTTGAGTAATTCATTGATTTCATCAAAGTCTAACATTCAAACTCATTAGTCACAACCCTTGCTTTATTATTCATTATCACAATATGTAAATCATTTTAAGGGTAATTTTTGTTCATACATGAAGCAGTCAATCAACACATAACTAGAGGTTTCTCACTTCTTACAGTGATCACATAATTTACTTCACCTTGCTTTGGGCTGACACTGCTTCTTTGCAAGCTGAATTGTACAAGTCCATAGTTTGCTTCAGTTTGAGCCTCAACATTTTCATCTCACTTTCCATCTCTTCCTGGAATGAAGTAAAATAGTAAATTTTTCTACCACTTAATTTTACCATATTGATTTGACCACTTAGTACTTCTGGTTCTACAACAAAAGCAATCCAATTCATGACAAGCTCTTATTTTCTTGGACACATACTGTGAATTGAGCATCTGATGGAGAGCCTGAATCGCACTCTTGTTTTGTTCCATCTGCTGACTTTAACTTGTGTGGCCTTGAAGATTCACTCTCAACTGAGCTGCGGCAAAACCGAAACCTGTGATCCATTGATTGACCAACTGAAGAACACCTTGGCATTTCAAGTAGAGGTGATCTTTCTGATCTTCCGTTGCTGCTCCCAATTCTATGTACATGTGTCGTGTTCTCACTGTAGCCAACCAAAATATGAAAAAGATTTAAGACCCTTTTTGCTTTGAGTTTAAATTTTCTGCATTTTACATTATCAATCCTTCGGAAATCGTTAATATGATATCAGTTGATATGACTTTTAAGACAATCATTGTAAAAGTCAATCAACTTACAATAAACCATGATTTTCAATTGGAATAGCATAAAAGTTCTTTGCACATTATATAAACTATGAATCTACGACAATACACTCATTATGTAAAATGTTTTCCACAGCCAATCAATCAAAAATCATTGTTAGTATGTCTTATTATGTTGTAAAAATATACATACTCATCTTACATGGCTATATACGTGTGATTGAAGAACAGTGTCATTGTTACACAACATAAATAATGCAAATATGCATGGAAATATGAATGGTACTGATAAAGTTTCATTTTGTGGCACCTTATTATTCCATTTTCACTTGGTGGTGTAACCATGTTTATCATTGGTCGTATTGCTGGTCGAGCTCCCACTATCTTCCCTTTTGAAATCACATACACTGAACTATAATCTGGTGCTGATTTCATTACGCCTGTTGGCACATGGCCTCTTAATTTTCTGAGACAGCCACCACATTAAGAAACTTTAACACATTGCATAACATTTGTACATGCAAAGGAAACACACAATTGTCATGCAAAGGCCAAGTTTTAAGATGGCTAAACTCATATATATAGAAGAATTAAAAGTAAAATTTGGTAAGTAATGTCTCTATTAACACTTAACTTGCTTCCACTCCTCAGGTAAAGAGTCCTTGCCAAAGTATTCTTGTTGGAGTGAGCTGCACCAACGACTATAGTATTGACGCGATTTGTCTGTGCATATTCCACTATTCCTCTCACAACCTCACTGTCTTCGATTACTGCTTCTTTCAACTTAACCTGAGTTAACAATGTGCAACATCTTTATCACTTCCAAGTTAGTTTCAAGTATCACCAACAACAAAAACAATGATGAAAAGTGCTTTATAAAAACCAAGTTTTGTTATCTTCGGATTACTTATGAGGAAGTAATTTTAGTTTTAGAAACGTTCTCTAAGAGAATAAATTATTATTTCCTCACCTAGTTTGATAATTCATAAATTTCATTTGAAAATAGTGTTTTCCTTTTGTGTAAAATGGTTTCAAAACAATAATATAATAATCACAAAACACAATTGGTTTTTGACTCTTTATATTAATTATTTTTTGTGATGATTGGTGATTAGATTAATGCGTACAATTGTTTTACTATTGTATCACTATTAAACCCTTTCTCTCTCTTACGTAGATCTTAGAAAAAAACATTTCAAATTGATGTGTGTAGTCTAATTTAAGTTAGCAAAATATATAATTTAGAGATAAAATTGACAAATATTCAAATATAATAATTTCATTTTAGAATAAGGGACTATTTAGAAGAGAAAGTAATAGCTGAGATATAACGATTAATTTTAATAATTATGCATGGTGTCTATAAAGTTTTATATATCCATTACAAAGTATTTGTTAGAATTTTTAATGAAACAGTTTGAAGTGAGATATGAATTACGTACGTTGTTGGCTTGACACATTTGACGTAAGGGGTTGAAAACATGTGCTACATCGTCTTCGTCGGGAGGTAAAACTTTGTTGCCCTCTGCATGCATGCATGCATGCTGATAAGATTAAGATGGAAAGATTGTAGATGGAATAAGAAGGAAAACAGAGAGGTAAATAATGCAAGAGGGTACCTACGATGAGTAATGTTTTTGTGCTTGACGTGGACAGCGATGATGACGGGGTTGTCAATGTTTTTGATGGTCCATCGAAAGGCGTGGCCACTGCTCTTGCCTTTGTCAACCGCCACCATGGTCACATTCAACGGTGGTGAAGACATCACAGTGGTTGCGGGTGTGGCCGGGGTCTGCCACCTCCTGCTCCGCGGCGAGAAGCTAGGAGGAGGAGGAGGGTTTGGTTGGGTCCTTGTGTTTAGGGGGTCCTCTTGTTGCGGTGTGAAGATGGAAATGAGAAACCCCACGCTTTCCAACATTTTCCCCAGAGCAACCTTTTCCTTTTCCAACATCCTCACTCCAACACGCCATGCTTTCAACCTCCTCCTTACGTTTTTTAGCCTTTGACCCTAACACACCACAACCTTCTTTTTCATTTTCATTTATTGCAATTTTTTCTTTCTTATTTTTCTCTAAATAAATTATTACTTCATGTGAAAATTGGTTTCGATATGGATAGGGACTTAAATAAATAAATAAATATATATGATACTACTAAAAATAATTTCTACATTGTTATTCATCAAGTACTAATAAATATATGTATGATGGTGAATCCTAATTATATCGATTATTCATATTGATCTATTTTTTTAGATTAGAGTTTCTAGGTCAATCTATCTTAACTTTACCATAATTATTAGTGTGTCTTTTGTTTTTCTTAAGACACTATTGAAACAAACTTGTAATGTCTATTTCATTCTTTCACTTTCATGTAATTTTTTTTTCTCTAAAATTTTCTATCGTGTATTTATATTCATTTCTTCAAATTTTGTTATTTGAATATTAACACACGTCACAATATCTTCAATTAACATATATAACATATAAAAAAATATTATTTTATTAGATTGTTGGGTTATACGTTTTTTTTTAATTTTCTTTTTCAGACTTTGTATTTTCAATGTTTTCTTGTGCACTCTTTCCATTACAACATTTTCTAACATAATATTTTTGGTCTCACTTCGTCTTCTTCTCTTTATCTCTTGATCGTTCATGCTTATCTCCTTTTTTTCTTATAGTGAGTGGTTTAACATGTCTTTCTTTTTCTTTACAAACACTTTCCTTCGTTATCTAAACACACAACGACACTTCAGTTTCTTTCTATCATCTCTTGGTCTTTAACACAATTTTGCTCCCATCACTCCCTTCTTTCAAAATTCAAAATGTGTTGAAGATCAAGAAATGAAAGAATGAAGCTAGAGTGTTGTTGTGAGTTTTGAGAACGTGTTTGTAATGAGAAAGAAAGGTGTGTGGAACCGCTCACCACAACAAAGAATGTAGACGAGCACGAATGACCAAGAGACGAGAAGAGGAAGACGAAGCGAAACCAAAAACATTATGTTGGAAAATGTTGTAATTGATAGAGCATGAAAGGGAAACATTGAAAATGCAAGCCCAAAGGGAAGCTTCTAGACAAAAATATGTGACCCCACATCCAATAAAATAATACTTTTTTTGATATATCATGGTGCCAAATGGAGGCATTGCCACCTCTCCCATTATATTTTAATATAGATAATTAGTGAAATAAATGTATCTTCTTTACATTAATGAGTTTTGTACTTAATATGTCAAACCACATCTCGATCAACATACCATTTTAAGTCTTTGTCTTATTTCAAACAATCAAATCATCACCCAAGTCAATCAAAATATGGTATATTCAAAGTCTTTCCTTGCTTATATAAATGAATTTTAGAGGATTAACTCTCAAGTTTGGAATAGAGATATGGATAGGACATAGTTTAGTTGCACTCATCCTTCTATCGAGAGAGGGCTAGCTACCAACTTGACTAAAGAAAAAGGGAGATCTCCTTAGCCTAGCATGCCTGCCTATTAAATCCTAACACACTTTCACCACTCACTACTATATAATTGAAATGTGATACATATATCATACTAGTTACAAATTAATAATCTTTTCAATTTAAAACATGTAATGTTAAACACATATTAGTATTTGAATGACATAATTCACCAAACATGAGAGAGTTACTAAGTCTTTCTTGTTGAAGCTGTGAGTTGGGTGACACATCTTGTCACTTGAGTGAACTTGTGTTACTCAGTCGATGAAAACTTTAAAGGAAAAAAAATCATTTCAACATCTTTCTCACTTGAATATCCAAACGAACCTTTAAACCCTCAACTTTCATTGTAAGGAAAATCAATAGTAACTCTCCCTCATCCAAGCCCTACATTGTCACTTTAGCAATGTGGTTTCTTGCATCATCCAATAACTTCTAAAACCCACCTCAAGTTACTTACTTTTCATCTCTTGAAGAACCATTTGACACTTGAGTAATGAAAATTCAAAGGAGAAAGAATTAGTTTGACATCTCTCTATTGTAGCTTGAGCGATGAATATTGCTATTTGAACAATCAAATGTACGTTTGAGTAATAGTGATATGATTCATCCATGATTCTCACCACTAAAGGGCTTTAGCCACTCGTCAATGAAATATGCATAAAATGACAAGTTAGTTTCTATAAGGTCAATTTTATATTAAAAAATCCTTTGATAATATGGACAACACCAATTTAAGCAAACAATATTATAATTGGTAGTCCATTTTGTTATATCAAGTTGGAAATCTATAACCAACATTTAATAAAGAGTAGATAAACAAGCAAATTTAAATTTGAATCTAGTGAAATTCAAATGTTGATATCTTATATTTTGAGTCTTTTTCTAAATAATAAATTAAGTGTGCTTTCTTTTATTTATAAATAATTTGCTAAGAACAATACAATCTTTCAGACCTTCTAAAAAACATAAACAATATTCAAACAACTTAATGAAAACAAAACTTAATAATTAAAACATTATAATAAGTTAATTAAAAATAGTTACTCAGTTAGTCTAACCTACATAATGCAACTTATTTAAAAGAGAAAAAAGAAATAAAACTCAAAACAAACATTCATAAAATTCGAATTGGTTTATCTTAATTTATTTATCTTCACTTCATATTATACATAATATATCCACGAAAAAATAAATAATTAAATTAGAAAAATTAAAAATCACAATGTTTTAAATTTTAAGAAAATAAAATTATTTAATAAATAAAGAATGATTTTTTTAAAACAATTTATAGTTTTTTCTTAAAATTAAAAAATATTTTCATTGTCTATCCAATTTAACTTCTTTCTCTTAAAGTCAACAAATTAGAATTATTTCAAAAATTCATGATTTTAATATATATATATATATATATATATATATATAATATTATAATTTTACATATGTATTATTTCTTTTATTATTAAACTTTAATTGGATAAATTATTTTTTAGTGATATCTTAATGTATATGGTAGATTTAGTGTTTTAATTGGTAGAAAATAGAAGAAAATGTATTCTTTATTTCCCAAAACTTGAACTTTTTAGTTTTTTTTTTATAAAAAAGTCAATAACTAACTATTTTTAATTGTTTTTATTATTATGAATTATTTAATTATAATGAAAAAGTCACAAGAAAATAAATAGCAACTTACTATTTTTAATAACTAGTATAAATGTTTTTATTTTAGATGATTTACAGTAATATTAATATTAAATTTTATTTACAAAATAAGATAATAGATATAAATATATTTTATCATAAAAATGCATATAATACTTATATTTTTTTTAATAACATATCATCTTTAAATTTATAAAATTATTTCAATTATTGTGATTTTTTTTATAAATTCTTTAAAATTCAAATTACAAAAGTTTAACTCTAAAACTTTTTAAAAATTAAAAAAAAAAGAGTCATTCTTTTCTTACGATTACTTGTTAAATTTAAAGAGTTTTTTATGCAAACAAATACTTTTAATTAATTATAATTGAAAATACCCTAGCAATTTATTTTTAATTTATTTGACGTAAAGAAATTATTCTTAATATTTCATTGAGGAATTAATTTGCTAAAAAAAACTATATTATTTTTTTAATAAATAAATAAATAATAAGAAAAGAGAATTGGGAGTGGCAAGAACAAAGATCGATTTGATTCTGAAATCCTAAACTAAACCAAAACCCTCACACACAGAGTTATCGTCGTCGTCGTTAGGGGTGGTGGTGGTAGTTACGCGATCCGAACAGTAAAAGATGTCCTCGGTTTACGTTCTAGAACCTCCGACGAAGGGGAAGGTGGTAGTGAGCACCACGCGCGGGCCTTTGGACATCGAGCTATGGCCCAAAGAGGCTCCCAAAGCCGTCAGGAACTTCGTGCAGCTCTGCCTCGAAAACTATTATGACAACACCATCTTCCACCGCGTCATCAAGGATTTCCTCATCCAAGGCGGCGACCCCACCGCCTCCGGCACCGGTGAGTCCAACTCGCTCTAATTCGCACTCTTCCGCTTTCGTTTTGCCGTAATTGGTTGTAAAACTATGAATGAGCGTTCGCACAATTGATTTTATATCATTTGTTTTGGGAAACTGTCTTCGTTTTAGTTAAAATTGAAGTTGGAGCGAATTGTTCTGTTTGGATGAGCTTTATCCTGAATGCGATTTGGAAGTAAAATGTAAAACATAGTGTGTAGGTTTTCAATCTAAAGCAATATCACTTTAATGTGTGATTGGATTTGTATTAGAGTATTCAGAATTGTTTTGAAATACTAGTTAAATTGATTTACGTTTGGATGTGTTTATATTCTGAAAACAAGTTTGATGTAAAACAGTGTAATTTTTTTCAGTCGAAAGCAAATAGCTAGTTTGTTTATCACATTAAAGTGTGTTTATATATTATGTTACATGATTCAGGATCACATTGAAATACTGGTTAAATTGATTTGGATGCGTTTTTATCTGAAAGCAAGTTTGATGTAAAATTTACTGTAATTTTTGTCAATCTAAAGCAATTTTTTTTATCACTTTAATGTGATTAGATTTGTGGTTGGATTATTCGGAATCATATTGAAATATTAGTTAGCGTATTTTAGTTAAATGTACACACGTTAAAGACTTGTTTGGATGAGTTTCTCCATAAGTTCTTTCTACAGCAGAAAAATAAGAGGAAAAATTCAAATTAGCTTTTGCATAAGCTAACATTAACTTATGCATAAAAGGTAAAAGTTCTCTATATAGCTCCTTTAAATTTTTATTTGTAACATGCATAAGTTAATTTTAGCTTATAGAGAAACTATTTTTAATTTTTCCTTATTTTTCTCTCTTAGAATGAACTTATGGAGAAACTCATCCAAAAAAAACCTTAATTCTTGATTCATAACTGATTTTAACTTGAAGCACTTTAGGTTGCTCTGGGGTGCGTTTTTATCTTGAAGGCAAGTTTGATGTAAAAGTTAGTCTAAAGAGTTTTTCAATCCAATGTAGAAGCTACCTTTTATCACTTCCAGTGAGCTGAGGTTTGGAGGCAAAATCAATTTTGCTTAACAGTAAGCAAATATTGTCTTATTAATGAAATAAAGTCTAATAGGAGTCAAAATCAATTCTGATACTTTCCACCCTGAATAGTGTTTGGTTTTGCCGTGATTTAAGGAAACCGCAGTGTTCCACTATGTTTTTCCAGCATATCAGAGAGTAGCTTTAAGGCTCCTGGTTAGCATGGTTTTTTAAATGTGATCCACCAGTTTCCATACATACTTTAATCGTATTTGTTCTGTTCTACTGTTGCTAGCCGATTTATGTGACTTGTGGATACGGTTTTGTTTCTGATTCTTCTAATTGTTTAGTGAGTTTTTTTAAAAAAAACTAATTGTTTTGTTGTTACTACGGTTGCTATTGTTGTTGTTGTAGGAGGTGAAAGCATTTATGGTGGTGTTTTTGCTGATGAGTTTCATTCTCGTTTAAAATTCAAGCACAGAGGTATAGTTGCGATGGCTAATGCTGGATCTCCAAATTCCAATGGAAGTCAGTTTTTCATCACTCTTGACCGTTGTGACTGGCTTGATCGAAAGCATACCATTTTTGGAAAAGTAAGAGTAGTTCTGTTCAAGGAAACAATTTCTGTTTTCACTTTTAATTATGTAGTGTCACATTTCTTTGCTTTATTTCATGTTTTCAAAGATTTGTATAGAAACGGTGACATTAGAAAATAAAACTGAAAACAATAAAAGGTTGCGTTCATCGTTTTGCTACACTTTTGAAAATAAAATAGGTAAAATTGAAAACAGAAAATGAAAGGTGAAAAAATCCCTATAGAATCCAAATGCAGTTATGTTGTAGTAAAACTTTCTGTTTGTAATTTCTAGGGATGTTCTCATTGTTATTTGACTTCAGGTGACAGGGGATACCATGTATAATCTTTTGAGACTGGGTGAAGTTGAAACTGATAAGAATGACCGGCCTTTAGATCCGCCAAAGATTTTATCAGTTGAGGTTCGTTGTGCTTTTGATTGGTCTTGCTAAAACATTGAAGTTTGTGTCCAGTGAACAGATAATCAATCCTCACTAGTGTCATCTGAATATGCTTATTTTAGGTGTTATGGAATCCATTTGAAGATATTGTTCCAAGAACACTTCAGAAATCTCGGACTGAAGCTAGAGTTGATGCTGAAAGTAAAGAGCCAAAGAAGAAAGGTGTTAAGTAAGTTCAACCTCCTATTGAAGAAAAATGTCTTAGAACTCAATGCAAAATGTTTACTTTCCAAGCAGCATGTTTCTTATTTATTTGTAAATTCAATCACAGAAAATTAAACTTGCTTTCATTTGGGGAGGAAGCTGAAGAAGAGGAAAAGGAATTGGCATCAGTGAAGCAAAAAATTAAGAGCAGTCACGATGTCTTGAACGATCCTCGTCTTCTAAAGGAAGAACAACCTGATAGTGAACTGGTAATAAGACCTTTCTTATAGTATTTATTCTGTTTCTATAGTAGAACTCGTGACACCTTTTCTATATACCAATTGCAATTTTTAGTACTTTATGTGTTAATCATTTGCGGTTGCTAGGTCCCTATGTGACATAGTCATTTGATAATATCAACCTGAAAGTTCATATTTCAATGGAAACTATCAACACAAACGTTACATCAAATTGTCAGAAACATAAATTGTTTGTATTTATTTTTCAGAGTTCGTCAAGAAGAGATCTGCAGTTGTCTGTTAGGGAGACACTTAACACAAAGAAAGAAGACCCTCAGAAAGATTCAGCACCTGGTAACATTGCTCGTCTTGATTCCAGTGATGATGATGATGATGATGAAGCAGATTTTGATTCAAAAATGCGCATGCAGATACTCAAAAAGCGGAAGGAGTTGGGTGATCTACCTCCAAAGCCCAAGTTGCCAAAAGGTACTTCAAATTGTCTTCATATATACCATATATTTCAGTTTCTCAGTTGTCAACCTCTGATCTAGGAAGCCTTTCATGTTCTACTCATGCAAGGTTCAATGATCTTATAGCTGTGACATTATGCTATCCGAGTTACTGTCAGGCTGCCATGTTTATTCCCTCTTCATTCCCAACAGAAGATAAATTATTTGGCAATTAGGCCACTTCCTACTTCCCATTCCCATTCCCATCTGTAAATTTGAAAACTAAACATAGGAGTGAGATACTTTTGATGTATGAAATTAAACTCTTCTTTTCGTAATGCTTGTTGCACCAATACGAATATAAGAAACATGTAATAGTGAAAATTTTGAAAGGCATAGTGTGTGGAAGAATCAAGTTGTAGAAGTGACATATGGCATCTTTCAAATGGAATAAGAAAACTAAATGTGTACAATAAAAATGGTAGTCTTAACAAGGGACAAAATGGCTAGAAGATGCTAATTGTTGCAGGAACAATTGATTGAGACACTTTGTAACTGCTTATAGTATATTGGATCTTTAAGTTGAGCATAAATTATAAAATGCCTTTTCGCACATGGGGGGAATGTTTACTTTCTGCATTACAAGAGCAAATAAAATGATAACATTCTAAGGTGCATTTAATTTAATCATAACAGTAATGGGCTGTATTTAATTTTATAAATCTATGGCAGAAGTTTGTCTTATTTGTGAATGCAGTTATCATTAATGGTAATGGAGATGTATTTTATTTTATAAATCTATGGCAGAAGTTTGTCTTATTTGTGAATTCAGTAATCATTATGCTTACTAAGATTTAAACTGTTGATTCCTTAGAACGTTTTATAATTTCCCTTCTTTTAATGTACCATTCTTATTCAAAATATTTATTGTATTGTTAAGACTCACATCATTGTTTTCTTAAGCAGGAGGAAGGTCGATTCCAGAGAATCATGATACGTCAGCACCAAGGTAAAACTATCCATCTTTGAAATTCTATTATGGGCACATTTAGAACCTGAGTATGTTTTAGCTGTTGCCACAATAGTGTCAATGTGGATATTTTGAATGGTGATGGTTTATAATGTCATCAAAAAATTTCAGCTCTTTTAAATTGTAAAATATGTTGTGAAACAAGAACGATATATGATTAGACTCATTATGGGGAGCCTGTGGCCCTTTAGATGCTCTATGTTCCCTTCATAGCATAGTTGGCAACAAAGCCATTGAACTTGTGGCCAAGGAGGACCCAAGGTAGAGTCGTAGAGGCAATTATTAGATGGTTGTGCTGGATGCATATCACATTTAGTTCACATTAGGAACCATGCCTGTGCAATAAAATCATGTTGTGCTTATTTTTATTTTTTTTCTTAGTTTCATACGAAAAGGATAATATTTAATAAATAGTCTTGTAGTTCAATTCTCCAAGTCCAAATTCCCTGGATATGTATAGATTTTAATAGATGTCTATATTTCTTCATATAGATATCTATCTGATATTTGACATTTCTGCTCAGAGAATTTAGAGATTCCTTACCCATGAGAAATCCACTGTAATCAGGTTATTGTGCTTGATGTTCTGACACTTGTAAAATTGCTAGTCCTACTGCTAGTGTTTATCATTTATTTAAAGCAGAAGCATAATCTATCAACTATCTGCCGAAGAAATATTTTAAAGTGGTTTCTTGTTAGCCTTCTATTGCCTATGAAGTTTGCTTGCTTGGATTTCCAAGTAGACATTTTTTTGTATCTATTGGATTTTCTGCATATGCAAGCTTGTTTTGTGGCTTGTGTGGTTATTCAAGCATTTTGTAATTGGTCTAAACTTCAGTAAATGGTGACTGTCCACTTGTTAGGTCGGATGCTGTCAGTGTTGATGAGGATCAACCAAAGGTGGAAAAGTTGTCCATGAAGAAAAAGGGAATAGGATCTGAAGCAAGAGCTGAACGAATGGCTAATGCAGATGCAGATCTGCAACTATTAAATGAAACTGAGAGAGGAAGACAATTGCAGAAGCAGAAGAAACGCCGACTTCAGGGGCGAGAAGATGAAGTATGTTTTGATTTTTTGTTATATATACATTCTATATTCTGTTTTCTTATTCCCTTTGTATTCTTTTTCTTTCTGGCTTGTGTTCTTGAGCGTTCTAGACTATAAAAAATGTAATTGAAAGGAAATGATAACCTGACTAATAATTTACTATGAGATGTTAAGAGTAGTTGACTCAAAATTTCTAGATAAACAATATTGACAGTTAATTGAACATTTGTTAATGTCTGAACTTTCCAGATTATGGGGTTAATATTTTGTTTCTAAATTTTTAGTTGTTTAAGGGTTCCTTTGTGATAATATGCCTGTGTGTTTTCAAGTACTTTTCACGAGTGACATTGTTCCATTTTGTATCTCTATCTTTAGGTTCTGGCTAAACTTCAAAAATTTAAGAATTCTTTAGCAGCAAAGGAGGCACCCCCAGCTGTCGAATCTGGAGATGTTAATAATGAGGAGTTGTCTGACTGGAAAGGTGTCAGTTTAAAATTTGCTCCCGAGTCTGGCAAGGTGAGTTTTCTCTTCGCATTTCATCTAGATGGGCTGTATAAACTGTGATTACTAAATCATTTTATTTTCCATCCAAATTATGTGTTTTACCTGTCTTTTCATTTTCACCTGTCAGTTGTCAGAGAAACAATCTGAAAATTGCTTATCCATACATTAAGAAAACCTTTGAAATTAGAGAATTCTATTGAAATCAATACACTCGTGCTCTAAGATATCTGCAATAATGTTATAACGGCAACTAGTTCCTTTCTGATTTAAACCACACCGCTCCTTTCTTACTCCCTTACACTTTGCCTGTAATTTTCTTGTAAACGTGCAGGACCGCATGTCACGCAATGAGGACCCGAATGACTATGTTGTGCACGATCCACTTCTGGAAAAGGGGAAAGAGAAGTTTAATAGGATGATGGCCAAACAAAAGAGACGAGAACGAGAGTGGGCTGGGAGATCTCTTACTTGACCATTCCCGTGCCAACATGGCTATTTAAATATACAAGTCGATTGGTTTTCAAGGTTAACATGTCACTGCTGCTGTGCTGGGAAAGAAAACTTTCGCTAATAGGAACTGAGCAGAAAATTGATGCATTGAGGAGAGTAGCAGACATTGTAGGCAAGGACAATGATACTGGTGAGTGAGAAGAACGGAGATGTAGGGTTACCATACAAGTGAGAATTCCCTACCTTCAATTGAAGCCAACGAGGAACTCATGGAAGGGCCTCCTCGTCCATTAATTGAGTTTGTATCTTTGTCCAATCTTAACAGATGCATTGTCTAGCTTTAACACACTTGTTTTCTTTTAATATTAGGAATCTGGAGTATGTTGTATTATTGTGGAACTGACAATTTTGTGCAGATGAAAGACTTTACTTGGATGACATAATTTAATGTTAGTTGAGGTGGGGTGGACTGGGAGTTTTGTGAGCATGTATTTACGAAGATATCCATTGAATTGTGTTTTTCTTTTCTAGGGAACTAAGCTTCAACTATTATTATGGTCGTGGGTATTCCAATATATCATGTTGGTAATACATCATGCACATGGTTTTTCACTTCAGAGTAGAAGTTCCTAGTTATACCTTTTATATTGAAGACCCATTTGACGTGATTTGTTGTGTTAAGTGGGGCACATCTAAATATGTATCTAGTCCTGAAAGTGGTAACCGCTGCGAATTTAGTTCTGAAGGAAATGTTAAATAGGTCTTTGGAATGTTAAACTAGTCCTTAAACTTAACCTTCTTGAAATATCTGTGAATATTATTATTACAGTAATATTTTATTTTAGAATTTAAGTAGTGTGAATGCCAATTTATACTTTTAGAGGTTTTTTTATTAATTCTCTTAAATTCAAGAGCTAATGTGATAGCGATTTACAAATTTGGGGACCATCAGTTTCCTTGTGAAGATTTGCTTTATATGTTAGTGAGTGTTTGTGGAAAATCGTATTAATTCTCTTAAATTCAAGAGCTAATGTGATAGCGATTTACAAATTTGGGGACCATCAGTTTCCTTGTGAAGATTTGCTTTATATGTTAGTGAGTGTTTGTGGAAAATCGAATATTTTCTTTGAAGTCACTTCAACCAGTTATGATGCAAATTATTGATCAATCGATGACAGTAAGACGTGGATGCTACTCTGTGGACGTCTAACACTAACGCACGCCTTTTATTTGCACCCACATGTCGCTTTTCTCTTTCACGAAAGCTTCAATTTCGGTTAGGAACAATTGGTTTTGCAATGTTGGGAACACAAGATGTTTGACGGTGCTAAATGTTTACAGCGCTGAATGTTTGATAGTGAAGGTTTGAAATCTTGATATGGCGTGCGGCACTTCGTGGTCCTAACAGTTCCTTACTATTAAGGTAATGTTTGAACAGATTGAATTAAATATAAGTTTTTAGATCAACCAAATTGCAAACTCATAAAATTTGATAGCCAAATTATAAAAATCTCAAATAATATATGAACTACAAATTAAATTAACCTTTTAAAAATCTAAAACTAACATTTTTGTGAGAACTTCGTCTTTTGTTGAACAAGAATTTGGGTAGTTTGCCACTAACTCTTAACTGGTTTGCACCTAACATTTTAATTGATCTAATTGGTCATTTTGATAGTTGTATCATTTGGGATCCTTTTAAAAATACTTGTGTTGACCTTTTGTCGTTTTTTATTCTGTTTTTGTGAAGTGAATGTATTGGTCCCTATGGTACCCCCACGCGATTATGTCAATGTGGCTAAGTCAAGATAAAAAAATATGTCTCTAATTCCATATAGAGAATAACAAAATATATTTACTACGAACGTTTTTAACTTTTAAATCAGCAACAAAATTAACACCAATGTTAGGATATCTTTTTAATGAATTTGATATTAATTGTTAAGTCATAACTAATATATTATGGATATGATTAAATCAATTAACTTGTTTAGATTCTTAGAGAGAAACATTGATGGGATACTAATATAAGTCTTCGATCAACTCATGAAAGTTAAGTTGATTATTTAAGTATAAAGAATATCTCAAGGAAATTTAAAATCTTAATATATTAGAAGATAATGTCACTAGATTAACACAAAAAATATAGTTATAATTGTTGGGATACACATGAAAAAAAAGAAAGGAAGAAAGACAAAGTAGATTGTAAAAACGCACAATACTTCTAATACATGGTTTACAATTATCTTATAGGTAATGTTTACATATTAAATGAATTTGATGTATTGTATACTCATAGCAAAAAAACTACATTGAATAAAACTAAATTACATCACAAGAGTCCTTACATAATTCAATTTTCAACATTAAAAACATTCAATTTGTCTCAAAAGTTTGAATATTTTATCCTTCTTCAATTTGGTGAAAGCATTTACAATTTGACCATAAGTGTTGTAATATATCAATTTCAGTTTTCCTTCGTTCACTTTATCTATCAAATAGTGAAATTTAGGTGAATTTGCTTACTCCTACCATAAGTTACGAGGTTCTTTGACAAGTTTATTGCAAACTTGTTGCCAATGAACAACTTCATTCCTACATCATGTTTCAACTCAATTTAATCAATAATTTGTCAAGCCATTCAGCTTGACATGCACACATAACAACAATTACATGTTCTGCTTCACATGCACACATAACAACAATTACCTGCTCTGTTTCACATGTTGAAAACGCAACCACTTGTTCCTTCTTCAAGCTTCGTAAGACTAGGATCCCTTTTACAAAGAACACAAAACTTATAGTACTCTTACAATCATCCTTATCATTCTCCAATATGCGTATGCAAACCCATAAATTTCAATTTTCTGAGTTGGTGTTTTATTTTTTGAAAAAAAAAATACCATTTGTCATGGTTCCTTCGATGTATCTAAGAATCCGTTAGTAGCTAGAAGATGAGATACCTTGGAATTCTGCATGTATCTCGATATTATTGCTACAACAAATTCTATATCGAGTTATGTGTCACAAAGATATCATAAAGTGCCAGCAATTTTCTTATACTTAGTTTCATCAACTTGCTCATTAGTTTCTTCTTTCTCTAGTACTAAACCAGTCTCAGACAAATTGATTGTTGAACTACAATTAAGCATATTAAATTTCTTGAGCACCTTCATCGCATACCTCCTTTGGTGCATCACCATTCCTTCCTTTTACTCTTGTGAATTCAAAGCCTAGAAAATATGTTAACTTTTCTAAGTTTGTCGTTTCAAATTTATTCATCAGCTTCCTCTTTATGACTTTAATCTCACCTTCATGGTCCCCTGTAATTAGAAGATCATCCATGTATAGACACACTATAACTAGATTATGTGATGTTGTGTCTGATGTGTCTACGCCTGATGTTGCGTTTGAAGTTGCATCTATGTCTAAAGTTGCGTCTGCATCTAATGTCTTATATGGTGTTGCATCTAACGTTTCGTGTGACGAACATATACTCCAAATTGGCAAGTGCACTTCAAAAGTTCAAGTGCAACATAAACAAATCAATTCTTATATTCCAAGCTCTTGGTGCTTATTTGAGCTCATAAAGTACTTTCTTTAGACTTTAAGAGTTAGTAATTCATTCTACAAAACATTTGTACTAGAAGTTTGACCACCAATTTCGTCTTAATCACTATCTTTCCAACAACACTTTCAACCACTAGAGCACAACCATCAACAAACTCCTTTGCTCTTGATTGATTCATCAAGACTCGCAAATCAACCAATCTTTCCTCCTATCATATGTTGTTGAGATATTATATCAAGATACCAATAATTTTCTTCAAATTCTTTTGCTTAAGTGGTAGTAGCCATTAACAACACTTGTTCTGAGTCATCTTCTTGAGCCATTTGAACTTCATTTCTTCTTGGATTTGGTTTCTAGCAATACTTGGCAATATAATCCATTTTTTTTGCAGTTATAATACCTCACATTTTTAACAAAATTGCATAACTTCTTTTAATGAAAATTAGCTCCCTTCTTGTTATATTGTTTCACATCCATTTTGTTCACTTCATGCCTCGATTTTTCTTTGTTCTTACCTTTCTATTTTAAAGTTTTCTTAGATTGTTTCATGTTTGGAGAGCTTGCTCATTTTTTTGTTCTTCTTCATGTTCAATCAACATGTTCATGTGACTCTAAAGAACCTTAAAGTTTTATAAGATTCAATTCTTTAAGATTTTTTGATTCTTCTACAACCACAACTATGTGATCGAACTTGGCTGGTAGAGCACACAATATTTTCAATCACCTGTAACTCAATCATCTTATCTCCAAGACCCTTCATTATGTTTATTATCATCTGAACATGGGTAACACACTAAATCAAATCATTGTCTTGTTACTTTCTATTGACAAAAGTTCATATTGTTGTCGTGACATTTGAAGCTTCACCTTCTTGATTTTCATGACACCTCTATGAATCCTTTAATAATCTCTCAAGTCTCATATGATGTATTCACACATGTACAATCCTCTCAAAGTTTGCACTAATATTACCTTCTTCAACAAGATCTCATACTTCTTGAGACCTTATAGCAACTCGTATCTATATTTTTTTGTTGTCATAATATTTTGTTGTAAAAATCAGAAAATTGATAAGAATGGAAGTCATCTTATCTTTACAACTTCAATCCCTTCAAATCTTGTTCTTGATATTAATTATTTAGAAAAAAAAATAAATTATAAAAATATACAATAAATCTAATATAGTGTCTATAATTATCTTATAAATCATAATAATTTGAAGAATTGAAAGAGGTGTTACAGTATTCAAACATAGATTATGAATGTGAAATGCATGTAAAAATATTTTAAGGTGTGTTTGTCAAAAATAAGATGACAAGTGCATATTGGTGAAGTAATTAGATGTAACATAATTCATATTTGTTTTAGAAAATAACGATTAAGAATGAGTTTGTAAATATAAATGTATATTTTCATTTTCAATAAAATTATATATTTTAAGTATTTGAAATGCAAAACAAAATGTCACATAAACAAAATGTAATTATTTTTAGTCGCAAGCTTTTTTTTTTTTTTTTATGTAGTTTACACAATTTCTTCATGCATCATTTCGATTGTTACTTGTTTCTTCATTTATGCAATTATCGATTTTTTTTAGTTTTTTTTTTTTTTTTGTTTTTTTGTTTTTTTTTTTTTTTTTTTTTTTTAATTTTTTTTTT
>Ga0209489_100840_pt1 | contig 61233 bp, 33 predicted proteins | sample SiratrowhiteBW_FD_187527 | JGI IMG/M metagenome (GOLD analysis project Ga0209489, IMG submission 187527) | Root nodule microbial communities of legume samples collected from California, USA - Siratro white BW (SPAdes) (version 2) | ecosystem: Host-associated > Plants > Roots > Nodule | place... | reverse complement strand
GACAGTTCCTAAAATATTTCTAATTTTAAAATTCTTTCGTTTACTTGCATAGAAAAAAAAAAAAAAAAAAAATTTTTTTTTTTTTTTTCTCTTTTTTTTTTTTTTTTTTTTTTTTTTTTTTTTTTTCCTAAAAAAAAAAAAAAAAAAAAACTTTCGTTTCTTTCTCCTCTCTATTTATTTTCTTTTTCTATACATTTGTTTTTTTATACATTGTTGCTAATTATTTCAGATGTTTTAAAAACACATTCTTTAATACACTTCTTTAGATACTTTTTTCTACTAGTAGTTGAAATTTATTAAAGAATCTTTTTCTTCCCTTTAGATATTCCCAAGATCTTGCTCTCTTTTATTTCATTTCTTCATCTCTAAACTTGAGTAATCATTATTGTTTTTAGTATTGAGCATATCTTTTAATTTTTTAAACTAAATTCGTGATTTATATTTTATATGTCAAATTCATTGCTTGATTTTTCTTTTTATAATTGAACTTTAATTATATAATTTACGTCTTCAACTATTTACACGTTATTTGGATAAGAATTTTTACTCTGAAATACTGATATTTCTTCAAATGGTTTTATTTTTTTACATAATTTATTTAAATAAGATAATTTAAATTTATTAAATTTTATTTTTTAATTTGAATAAATTATTTTAATAATCATAAAATGAAAAAAAATATTAAAAATTTATTCGAAAATATTCATTCAAATAATTTTTTTAGTTGATTTTTATTGATATTATTGTTCAGTCAAAGTTTGTCAAGATTTTCTTCACTGATAAGGGAACACATTTGTCTTCTTATTAACCTCAACTGAAATTATTTTTAATTAATATTAACAAAAATTATTTAGACTAACAACAACCAAGGTTATTTTAAGAAAGTTATTGGTTGAATTTTTTTACGGATTTTTCAATTAATGTCAGTTGAAAAAAAAATCCTAGATAATATTGGTAAAAGAATAATTCTAATTAATGTTAGGTAAAAGGTTTGTAAGTTAATGTTGAACGATACGACTTTCAGTAAAAATTAAGAAAAAAATAATAATAAACTATTGAGAAATTATAACATTGGTGTTAATAAAAAAATAATCATTACATACATTACCAAAAAGATAATTACCATAAATATTAATCAAACAAATTTAGTCTGCACCCAAAAATAATAATTTTGCTGACATTAGTCAAGAAAATGTAGACGGATTTAAGCGGAATATCGTAATGATTTAAAACAACAACAATCCTAACCATAAAAAAGTTAGTTTATATCAATATCGATAAAAAGACATGATTAACATAAATTGAAAATTAATCTTCCTAACAATGTTTCAATCCTAAAGTCAACTATAATTGCACGAACCTCCTTGTTTAATTAAATTAATTTCTTGAAGCAAATATCAAATTATAAAGTGGTCACCTTTTGAGAATCACTTTTGTAAGTTTTTTCAAAGGTTTTAAAATGGTAACTTTTTGAGAATCTTTCTAAAATGGTTACCTTGGGAAAACAAGAGTCACACCTAGATTTTTTGTTCAGGGTTGGAAGGGTTCAAACACTAACCATTATGGATTGTGTTTCAATGATCGATGACTCCATGAATGAAGGAAGGAAGAAAGATAAACAAGAACCAACATAAATGATATCAAGAAGAAGAAAAGGATGACAGTAGAAACAGAAGAAGTTTATTTCATTATTTTTTGTCTTGGTTTGGTTTGTTGTTTACTTTTATTCAATTCTTTATTGAATCAATGATATGTGAAAGAATAGTATTTTTATTATTCCAAAGCAATAATAATTTTGTGATTGTCTTTAAATTAACCCGTCCCTTACAAATGAGATTTTAAATTTAGTCATAGTTAAATAAAATTCATAGGATTTAAAATTCAATCTCAAATATGGATTAACATAACATTCGCCTGTTGATTTTTTATAAAGTTACTTGGATATCTAATAATTGTAAAAAAGTAGTGATATTTTGACACCATTATTTATTTTTGACACTATTTAATACTAATATATATTATTATTTTATTGATATATAATATTTTATTAATAAAATACAATGTCAAATAAAAGTATAATATAATATGAACAGTAGTATCAAACTAGTATTTTTTCTTATAAAAAGTATATCTCTCCTCCCATAAAAAAACACGATGAGACTACTAAAAGAGTAGAATCCCAAACTTAGTCATGTATTATATGCTTCCAAGTTATCAAAAATTCAAACTATCTAATCCACTAAAAGTACTAACTCTAATAAAGAAATCCAGTGAAGTTGAGTACATAAATTTATGATTGATATATATATATATATATATATTCAAATGACATTCTAAAAAAATATAATTTTTTTCTAAATATCTTCTATAAAATAGAACTAAACAATAGAATGTAATATCTAACAACTAAAGACACTGTACTTGTATACAAAATATCGTAATCTCATACATTACATGCTTAAACATTTACTATAGTTTGAAAACAAGAAGCAATGTTGTTTTCATGGAATCAAATAATGCTTAAACATTATCTTAAAGTGTTTAAAATAAGAACTAGAAGATATATGGGAGCTACACAATATTCCCATATCATATTTCGAACTAAATAAAGATAATCAATTATACAGAACATGCTTTTAAGAATAAGTTTGTAGTTCTTTTACCAGACATCGTACAGGAAAATTAAAAGAAAACTACACGTCGTGTTTCAATTTCACAATAGTTGTGAATTAAAGTGGGTTAAGAAAATGTTAGTTTTATATTTTAAGAGCTCTATTAGTGGTGAAATAACTATTTTTACTAAGTTAAAATTAAATTTGTAAAGATCGTTGTTTATTATTTTTTTAAAATTTAAAATTGGTTATTTTAATATCTTTAAGAAAAAAATACATACTTATATATTTACATTAAAATTTACATACAAGATCCTTATTTGTTATTTTTCCATGAACTTGCAACAAGTTAAGGTTGGTTGTATTGACTTTCCAAATAAAAATGCTTAGGGTTGTGCAATGGTGCCACCAAAACCAATATGATGGTAGAAAGGGTATCTGTGATTATTATAGCATATCTAATGAGATGGATCATATCTAATTAATTTGCTTAGAAGGCAAGGTAATTTAGCCAATAAATTAAAATTAATGAAGCATGAGTTAAAAATGAGATGAGAATTAGAAAAATTGGTTTTTAAAGAGGGGAAAGTTATTGTCATGCAATGAGATTTTAATGAGTGTAATTAATCTTGTACTAATATAAACTTAAGAGATAATTAAACGTTAACTATTCCACTAAAAGCACTAAAGTAGGAAGATAAATGACAAAAGGTTCGTTACAGCTTTCAGAATTATTAAAGTAGTGGCTGGGTCAACATTTGGAACATTTGCATGATGCATGAGTGGGACCAAAACAAAATTAATAGTATTTTTGAAATCTAAGTACAATTTAAAAATATCCATGTAAGACATGTGAATAAATGCCACACCCACATTTTTTTTTCTACTTTATGGTGCAAACGGATAGATAATGTTGGCATGTTGACAATTCTTCACAGAGGAATGGTTGGGTCTACATGAAATTGAAGAATGATTATTGTTGATGAATGATTATTTATTGAGAGAAATGTGGACACGCGAAAACCAACAATTTTGTGAAAATACTTTTAGATTGAAGTGAAAATGAAAAAGAAATCTTAATGTGTGACGCTATCAACTACAAATAACAAATTAAAACTCATACTCTTACAATAAAATTATCACATCATTTTAGATAACTTTTCCAATTAATTAAACTCCATCAATAAAAAAAACTCTTAATCTAATTTAAAATTGATTTATAAAATGATATTTGTAATTACTTATAAATTATTAAAAAAGTTTTATTTTTAATTGATATAGAATTTTTAATATATCCAAACTTTCTAATTTTTGATTAGAACTATATATTTAAAGGTGATCAAATAATAAATGTGATAGACTGAGAAACATTATCATGCTTTAATATCATCTTAAAAAATAAACTTAAAATTCAAAATTTATATTTATTTATAAACTATTAAAATATCTTAATTCTAATTGATATAAAATATTTAACACATTATAATAAAAAATATTTATTCAAGTTTAATTTTAAAAAAATTAAAATTTTTAAAAGAATAAATTATTAATAAAATTTGGTTTTTATGTTAAGTTCTTGTCAGATTGAGTTTATTTCAAAAATGCTAATATTATTGGTTTAATTCTATCTAAAATTTGGAATACGTTGTTATTATTATTAGGTTAATGAAAATATCTAATTATTCGAATTATATATAAAAATTCTAAAAATAATAATTTGGAAAATTTCTTACACTAACTTCCTTCTTTCTTATTTGTTATATATACGTAAAGACAAATTATATGACAAAAAATGTTAATAAAAATTTTCTTGTCTTGTTATTTTATTAGAAAATGATTTTCTTAAAAAATATTCCTTCTTACCCATTTATTTAACATTTTCATAAAAATAAATTAATAGACTAAAGTTCTCAAATCTAATTTTATTATAAAGTATATCCTTTTATGGAAGTAGTAAACATTAATAAAATTGAGCAGGACCACTTTGACCTTTAATGTTTTGACTCAAAAATTGAAAAAGAAAATTCAATTTTTACATTGTTAATAATATTTTTATTATTTGACATTTTCATAAAAAGCAAATGAATAGAGAGTATAGTTGTCAAATTTAATTTTATTATGAAGTATATTTTTTTATCGGAGTAGTAAACATTGATAAAATTGGACCGCTTTGACATTTAATGTTTTGACTTAAAAAGTTAGAAAAAAAAATACAATTTATACTTAAAATTCCTAACCATTGTTAATAATATTTTTATTAATACGTCTCTTACCTTACCTTTCATAATGATTAAATGTTTTCCTCCTTAATCATAGTTGACATGGTAAATATAAATATAATATTTTTCAGTGATCTTTCAGGTGATATTATAAAGAAGAGTGTCACTGTTATGGAATACAGACAGGTGTTTAACAGAGGGTAATTTGAAGAAGTGATGGTTGAAGGGTGGATCCACCTCACCCTTTGGATGGTGTAACAATTCACTACACAACCTCTTTCTATTCCCTTTCTTCTATAATTGTCACAACACAACAACGAGGTTGAAGTGAACTCGGAATCCACGCGCACAAACCACACTCACTGTCATATATTTGCGTGGTTAGTGAAAGAGAACAACAGAAAGGAAGCAAGTGATGTCGAAGCAGACATACAGCGTGTGCTTCTGCTGGCGCCGGCGGTTCAAGCTGGCCCTGGCGGAGGCGCCGTCGGAGATCAAGACGCTCTTCGAGGAGTACTCTGAGAATGAGATCATGACACCTTCGCATCTGAAAAGGTTCCTTGTGGAAGTGCAAAAGCAAGAGAAGGCCACTGAAGAAGACGCGCAAGCCATCATCGACAGCTTCAGGCATTTCCATCGCAGAGGCGTTGGCCTCAATCTCGAATCTTTCTTCAAGTACCTCTTCAGTGATGACAACCCCCCTCTTGTTCCTTCTCGTGGGGTAAGCCAAAAAACAGAAAAAAATTAAACTTTTTGTGTTTTCCTGTTTTGGTTTTTGACAGAGTCAGTTGGGTCAACGAGATCTGGATTTGGCATTCTGTACTGTCCTCTGGGGTGCCCTTCTTCTTCCTAGATTAGAATTTTCTAGATTCGTTACCTTGATTTATCCCCTTTGGGTTTTACTTTCTAACATGTTTTTTGGTTTACTTTTCCAATTGTGTTATTTTCTTTTGCTATCATCTTTGCAAAATCTTGGTCTACTCGTGCTAAACTTGCACTTTTGGTCTCCCCCCAAAAAAAATCTGAACTTTGGTGTTTCATTGAATTTTGGTTGACTCGCTGACCATGAGATTTGTAACTTAAGTTACGGGATAGAAAATGATAACAGGATTGAGGATCAGGTTCCAGAATGAATTTATCTTTTTTGCAATTGGGTCTTTCTCTTAAAGGGCTCCTTCTCCTGGAAGGACAGGGCATTGCAGGAAATATGAAGGCTTTCGCTTTGTATTCCATTTGGGAATACTCTTTGTTGTTGGATATGCAATGTGGTGCCACACTGTCTTCAGGATATGCATTACTTTTTAGTTCTTGCTTTGGTTTTAATTGCTTTTATGGAAATCAGTCATTTTAGTTAAGGATCTTCTTTTCTAGTGCCTCTAGTACCTTAATTTTTGTAAAATCTGGCTCCGAGGTCTTACACAACGGATTTAGTGCCAAACCTTTGATTAACATATTGAATTCCATCCAAATTTTCCACAACTAATTGTTACCTCCATAAATGTTGATACTATATCATGCTTAATTGCATGCATTCTCTTATCCTGATCATTGTGTTGTGCAAATATTTCTTTCATTCCAGGTGCACCATGATATGACTTTACCCTTGTCACATTATTTCATATATACTGGCCATAATTCCTATTTAACTGGGAATCAGCTGAGCAGCGACTGCAGTGACGTGCCCATCATAAATGCACTAAAGAGAGGGGTGAGGGTGATTGAATTGGACATATGGCCTAATGCAGCGAAGGATAATATAGATGTTCTTCATGGAAGGTAAGTTCAGTAGTTTACAGGTAGAATGGTACTTACTTTCATACATGAACACATTCCAGCTCCTATAAACATTCCCCTCATTTTCTTGTAGTGATCAGGCAGAAGTGAAATAAATAAATTTAGGTTGAAAGTGTATTTTAACTTTCTAACAGTTTTGAAAAATATCATTTATCTGTCTTGTGCTGAGTGTAAGAATAAGTAGCCTCGAAGACAAAATGTTTTAAATGATGAATAAACTTATGCAAACAATGATGGTCCTCCAACAACTCCATAAAGATTTATCCTTCTATTTTTTTAATTTTTTTTTTTATCTTTTTGAGAATACCTTTGCAAAGCTAAGAGCTTTTGGCATTGGGGTACGTTAGTTTTGATGTTGCCAGAGTCCCTTGAAGTAAAAGGTGATGAATTGCAGTTTGACATCTGTAATCTGGCATAATTCAAGCATAAGTTTGAAATCTTTTTTCTTTTAAAATTACACTTGAAATCATGGTAGTTGAACATATTATATGCAAATAATACTATATCAAATATATTGTTTGTCATGTCCAACTGAATCCAGAAATTATTTAGTTGAAAATTTGATATATAGTTGTTTACATGTCTTTGTTTTTTTAACACAGGACATTGACTGCTCCTGTAGAACTCATCAGATGTTTGAGATCTATTAAGGAACATGCCTTTGTGGCATCAGAATATCCAGTTGTAATAACCCTAGAAGACCACCTTACACCGGATCTTCAGGCTAAAGTGGCTGAGGTTAGTTACTTGGCATTTTATTGGGATTCATAGTACTTACACTCACTCTATAATTGACAACCCTATCTAAATTTTTAGATGGTTACAAACATTTTTGGAGACACACTATTTACTCCTAACACAGAAAATGTGAAGGAGTTCCCTTCTCCTGATTCACTTAAAAGGAGGATTGTTATATCAACAAAACCACCTAAGGAGTATCTTGAGGCAAAAGAAAAGGATAAAGGGGATGATTCACAGCACGAAAAGGTAAAGGGGGATGATTCACTAGGCAGAAAGGCATCCGGCGATGATGAAGCTTGGGGAAAGGAAGTCCCTAGCTTGAAAGGTGGCACTATAGAGGATTACAAGGTTTGAGACTAACTCGTCCTGTATATTAATTGCCACTGCATGTAATATTTTAAGGTAAATTTGTTAAATGACTTTATGCTTTGCCATCTTTAGGACAACAACGTGGATGAAGATCTTAATGATGAGGAAGAATTTGATGAATCAGATAAGTTAACTCAGAATAATGAAGCTCCAGAATATAGACGCCTAATTGCCATTCATGCTGGGAAGCCGAAAGGTGGATTAGAGGAATGCCTCAAAGTGGATCCTGATAAAGTGAGACGTCTAAGTTTAAGTGAGCAACAGCTTGAAAAGGCTGCTATAAATCATGGAAAACAAATTGTAAGGTATTGTTCATTGTTACCAGCAAGTCCTTTCAAGGCAGAATTAGTTTGTATGTGGTTGAAACCCCCTTGTCTGAATGAATGAATAAACATCCTCTAACTCTATTGTCATGCAAAATGTTGTAAAAATTATAAGACGTGTTTGATTGATGTGTATGCGAATTAGAATTAATTTTTGTTTCCTGTTGGCCTTCTCTAGATTTACTCAGCGCAATATTTTGCGGGTGTATCCCAAGGGTACTCGCATTGACTCATCAAATTATAACCCATTAATTGGGTGGATGCATGGAGCTCAGATGGTTGCATTTAACATGCAGGTATCTTCCTCTGTCTTGTGTATATTTCTTCTTCATTCTTCCTGGTCTCTGCTCCTCCCATTTTTGTGTTTTCCTTATTTAATATTTTCTTGTGTGGGAATTTTTACTATTGTTTTTGTATCTTCATTTTTGTTGCTTCATTTAAACATTTGACATCTAGTGATATAAAGTGCACAATGTAGCAATGTGATCGGTAAAATATAGGACGGTCCTTTCTATAACTTATTGAATCCCTGATGTGTGTTATTGCCTGCAAGATTCCAAAAGTTAGAGTGTGAGATCCAATTTACATTTCTTCCACCTATAGCTTACTATCACGCTCATTATGTGAAGAAGTATATCATCGATTACCATATTGTTTTATAGGATTCAGTTTTCATTGTGGTTGGTTTCATGACCAGGGGTATGGTAGATCTCTTTGGTTGATGCATGGAATGTTCAGAGCCAATGGAGGGTGTGGTTATGTTAAAAAACCAGATTTTCTGTTAGAGACTGGTCCACACAATGAGGTCTTCGACCCTAAAGCCAAGTTACCTGTGAAGACTACTTTGAAGGTCAGGGTTTCACGTTAATCAGCTGTCTCATTCAAGTATCCATCTATAGTTTAATACTAACAAAGTCCATACTCTTCCAATTCTTAGGTGACTGTATATATGGGGGAAGGATGGTATTATGATTTCAAGCATACACACTTTGATCAATACTCACCTCCAGACTTCTATACAAGAGTAAGTTGAGATGATATACTCTTAATGCATATGAACACTTTCGATTCATAAGGATTGTTGTTCATTGCAATGCATTGCATATGATACCTACCCTTTTGTTTTCACCTTGTTTGATAGCTCAATTGTGTGATTTGATAAACTTTTAATGCAGGTGGGGATTGCTGGAGTCCCTAGTGATACTGTAATGAAGAAAACTAGGGCAATAGAGGATAATTGGTTACCTACATGGAATGAGACATTTGAGTTCCCTCTTACTGTTCCAGAGTTGGCCTTGCTTCGCATAGAAGTTCACGAGTATGACATGTCTGAGAAAGATGACTTTGGTGGACAAACATGCATACCTATCCGGGAGCTAAGAAGTGGCATTCGAGCAATTCCTCTGCATAGCCAAAAGGGAGAGAAATACCCCTCTGTAAAGCTTCTCATGCGCTTTGAGTTTATTGATTGATTCTGTGCATCCTTCTACTCTACATTATTGTGTACAGTCATTAAGACGTGTTAGTAGTATGAGTTTGTATGTAGTAGCTGGATCATATCTTCAACAATGCTTCTGTTTAATGATGTAAGAAATAAAATGTGGTTTGTATTTTGTTTTCTTGAGGAGACTTGTTTATCTTGTAAGGCTTGTCAATATTTAACTACATAATATAAACGTGGAAATTATTCGTGTTTTGTTTGAGGATACTTCTGAGTCATCTGTTATCAAATGTTGGCTTTGGTCATTGATGCTTATCATTTCACAATTTTTTAATTATGTTATGAATACGAAGTCTCTATCCGTTTTGTCGATAATTATACCTCTAAGAATTTGGTTAGTTACTTCTATTCTAGTGAAAATAATAGTAATTATATTTTTTTTATTTATAAGAATAGAATATGAAATTTTGTTTGTAGGATCTGAGTTTTTTTTTTTTTTACCACTGACACCACAAGCCTTATTTTAAAAGCATCGAAGCGTTTAGTTTGATTTCAAATTGTTTACAACAAGAACAATTATTAAGTTTGACAACGGGCATGAATACGTATGAGCCTGTTTGTTTAATACTATAACAGCAATACGTGTTAAGGTATCTTGGTTAAAGGCAAAAAAATACATAATCGCTTCTTTAAGTAGACAACACTCTTGGAAGAAATAGGCTTAACAAATTATTGATGTTCATGACAGGCTAATAGAAAAGACCTAAACGTGATGGCACTTGTTTTAGTGATAATTTTTTAATTAAAACTGAAATATATGGATCATCTCTCTATATATAACTAACCCTATTAAGGAGCTTTTTATTAATTGACTTACACAGATAGGAAATGAATCTCTTAGTTGGTTATTTGTTTCTAAGTATAACTGGTGTCATAACTTCTTTTCTTTTTATATTGACATGTAAGTCTTGGAAGTAACCACGTAAATAAGTATGAACAATTTCATATTTTGGCTGCCATGTGGTAAACATTAATAAGATAGCATTCGAAAATCGTATTAATGAACCATTCAAAACAAAAATATTTACCTTAATATAACTTTTGAGTTTCTAGACGCCAAAAACAAGCCATATTAGCAGTCATCCCAAATATACATGTAGCTTTCTGAGCTGTAAAGTTATCCCTGCTGGGGGTATTTTGCCTTGATCTATAAGCATTCATAGCAAACATAAATGGACAAAAGGGGTTGGATCAGTACCACCATTAATTACAAAGGACATAGTCATCATCAACATCACGGCCCCAACTCATTCCCACTTCAGTAACCCATTAGGCCTGTGGCCCAGAATCCTTAGCCCAGCAGCATGTGCAGAATTTGCATCATGTGTCATTAACTTTCAGCCACTTGAGTCACTCTTCCGTATTTGAACAGTCTACAGAAAATTTGACTTGAGTAGTTATTGTCAAGAGAAAGAGCAAATTGTTTCACACTCTAAGTGCTAAGACATGTGTGTACTCTAAAGCCTGTGTTATGACCCCATCACCTAGCTGACGTGTGATTAGAAAGTAGCAATTCTCCAATAGCCATTAAGTCATCAACCAATCCACTTCTGAAATTGGTTCCTTTTCTCTAGTCAGACTCTTGCACCCATCATAGAAGTCAGCAATATCTTTCTTCTGAGTAATTAAAAAATGGGTAGACTAATCTATTCTTTATGGGGTCCATGTTTGGAAAGGTGATAAAGAAGAAAAAGGGTTAATTATAGCACTTCAGGGCCCAATGGCTCAACCACTCACTCTCACAAATAGTAACCTATAGAATGAGGCTACACCAACATTGTGCTTTCACGCTGAAGCCAATCTTTGTTGTTCACACTCTTTCCCACCTATTACACGCTTGTCAAATTTGCAATTAGACTTGGTAAACTACAAGTAGCTTCCCTGTCAACGCGTGGCCAAATAAGTAGTTCATGACGGTGCCTTCTCCTCCGACCAAATATAAATGTAAGTGCTCTTCAACTTCCACGTTACATCAAGTACAATGCCTTCAACTTATAACCTAAACCTTAACAAAGAGGTTGCATTGAGTACATTGCTTTGACGTGTAGCATAAAGGACAAAAAGAGTGGTTACAAAAATTGTAGTGTACTTGCACACAATGTCACACGCATTAGCACAAATGAATCGTTTGAAATTATGCCTTGAGCGAGGGATACAAGGATTACAGGTTGCAAAATCTCTTCTGATAAAGGGAATAGCAGAAGAAAATCTAAAAGTGATGAATTTTACTGACTGTTAGTGTTTCACAAAATTCTACGCTACAGCTTGATGTTAGGTGACATGCCTAGTCTTTACAACCCTCAAGAGTATACCCATATAATTTTCGAGAAAAAAAAATCAATAGGAACAAGGAAGCAATGTTCTACTTGGATTCCCTTTATCAGGATTTGAGTGTCAGTCTGATACAATGGAGACTGTACCACTGGAAATGCTGCCATGACTACTATCACAAAGAGCCAAAGCACGCTCCAAATTTGCCACAATATCAGCCATTGTTGGTCTGTCCTTCCCCTCCAAATTTACACAATGCATAGCCGTATATGCCACTAGCTCCACTGCTTCTGTCTCGTTTAACTCTGGTGGATCAACCCTTGGGTCCAAAATTTTCGCCAATTCTCCTGCCATAATAACTGGCACTGCAAAGTCCACCAAACTCACTGGGGTGCCTCCATTTTCATCATTCTTGAATATTGCTCTCTTTCCTGTTAATAGCTCTAGCAGTACCACTCCAAGTCCATAGACATCACTCTTTGCTGTCAATACATTTAGACCATAGTATTCCGGATCAATGTATCCAACTGTTCCTGCTGCCTTCGTTGGCCGGTAATCAAGGTCAGATTCTGGACTCATCAATGACAATCCAAAATCGGATACTCTAGCGGTCCAAGTAGAGTCAATGAGAATGTTGGAAGACTTTATATCTCGGTGAATTATAGATGGAACTGCATAGTTATGGAGATACTCAATTCCTCGGGAAGCATCCAGAGCGATTTTGATCCTCATTCGCCAAGAATTCAAGACACTGCTACTCTTGTCCACATTGTTTTTGTCATGCAAATGATCGTACAATGCTCCATTCTTCATGTACTCATACACCAAGAGCCTCTCATCTTTCTCTTCACAGAACCCCACCAGCCTTACCAAGTGCTTGTGGTGTAAACGGGACAAGAAGGCCAATTCTGACTCAAATGCACTCTCTTTTTCTTGGAACTTCTTCATCTTGGTACCCGTTTCGCCCCTCTTGATTGCCACCTCACGGCCATCCGCAAGTTTGCCTCTATAAACAACGCCGTAGCTTCCAGCACCAATCTTGTTCTCAAGGGAGAAATTATTCGTAGCTGCAACAAGCTCGGCCAAGGTGAATTCCTCAGCCCTTTCAGGATGCTTTGTTGATGAGGTTCCACTCCTTTGGCGTCTCATTATCCGCGACCCTTGACGCCTAATGGTGGATGATCTCGAAGGAGGACTAATACTATTGTTAGAACCACCCCCACCGTTTACACTGCCACCTCTAGTAATTGTTGGCTGCACAGAATTGTGAATCTTCTTCTTCCCTAAACAAACCCCAGTCCATAAGCAGTAAATCACACTGCATATCCCAGCAACACCTCCCACGGATCCAACAATGGCAAATGCCAATAACCCTTTGGTGAAGGCACTCGGGTGAGAAGCAGGTGGCACCGCCTCCCCAGGCGGCGGTGCCATTTGTGGTGGCTCTGACCCTGGCATTGGAGGCCAACAAGGTATTGGCTTACAGATGTTGCCATAGCCAGAACACAGAGACTGGGATTGAGGATATATCCCACATTCACTGCAGGAAGATTGAACACAAGGCCCTGGAAGTATGGGAGGCAAAGGAATTTCATAACCTGAAGCATTAGCCCAACCAGGACCCCAACAAATAACTGAAAAATTGTTAGTCGTCAATCCACAAGTAAAATTGGACCCTGAAACAAGAATCTCAAAAGAAACATCTTTTGTAACATTAACCTCAAACAACCCTCTCCCACCCCAACAGACGACAGAACCATTGGATCTCCGAATAGCACAACTATGCTCAGCTCCAAGCGCCAAACCAGAAAACTCCAAGGCCCCTCCTTCAGGAACATCAATCTGACCAAAATCGTTACTTCCTCTACAAACCAAATACCCACTAGAATTCAACCCACAAACATGTGACTCCCCAGCGACAAGACTAGCCATAGACACGTTCCCAAACTCATTCTCCATTTTTCTCGCCGTAGCCTCAACCCCCCAACACCGAACCCAATTACTACCCTTCAAAATTCCGCAAGAAAAACCCGACCCAGATGAAATAGAAGAAAACCGGTCCGACCCAGAAGGCAATTCGAAGTCGGCACTGGTTCTCCAACACGCCGCCGTTCCGTCGCCGACCGCAGTGGCGCAAACCTGGGAGTCCCCGAGGGCGAGATTCTCGAATAGAACAGTGTCATTGTTGTAAAGTCTCTTGCTTTGGAAGTAGGAAAGGGTGTCCCAGCAGAGAAGAGTGTAGTTGCCGGACCGGAGGCCGCAGAAGTAGCTCAGGCCGCCGGAGATCTCGGAGACCGAGATGTTGGGGACGACAGCGACGACGTGGCCATTTCTGTAGCACGCAATGCGCCGCGTCGGCTCCGATGCCACCACGCCGCAGACGGCAGTGGAGGTGACGGCGAGGGTGGAGGCGGAACCGATGGCATGGGAGGGTGACGGTGAAGAGAGGATTAAGAGGGTGACAGTGAAGAGGGTGAAGGTAACGGCGGAGAGGAGTGAATTATTCTTCTTCATTGAGGGAAAGAATGGGTTTTGGGGTTGGGTCTTGCAGGTATTTCTGCATCGTTGGGAGAGAAAATGAGAGAGAGAGTTGAAGGGTCTCAACTCTCAAAATTCGAAGGGTACGGTGAAACTTTTCAGGGTGTTTGTTGCAGACTTTGTTGTTGACATCAGATAACGTGGGTTTTGAACCTGTTTGGAGATGGCTTTTCTTTTCTTTAGGTCGTGTTTTCTTTTTCTTTTTCTTTTTCACATATATATATTTTTTTAATTTAGATGACTAAATGTGTAAGAACACGCACACGTGGAATAGTTTTTTAATTTAGTTTTACATTACAAAGTAAAATATTTGAAGAAGGATATTTTTTCATTTTTCTTGGTTTTTCAATTAGTTTCTTTTCTCGGACATATAAATTTTAAATATTAGTCTGATAATTAGTTAAAAATCATTTATCTCAAATTTCTTTTCTTTTATTTGAAAGAAGGAGGGTTGTATTTCTAAGACATATATATATTTCATACGAGTTTGGAAAGAATAAGGTACAGTTGGACTTGTCTTTTATCCTCGTGATTTGGACATTGAATTGTAAAGAAAGAGTGAAGAAATATTTACTAAAAAATATTATTCGATACCTCGAGTCAACAAGAGATATTAAAAATATTAAATATATTAATAAATAAAATAACAAAACAAATATTTATTGTAATATTAATATGTATTTGTAGACTTTAAAATCTCTAACATGAATAACAACATTATAAAAAAAGTGTAATTTAATTAAAAAAGTCCTTTAAATTTTAATACTTAACTATAACTGTACAATAAAATTAATTTTATTTGTAGACTTTTAAATATTTAAAATAAATAAAAGCATTATAAAAACTGAGTTTAATTAAAAATTACTTTGAATCTTAAATCTAAATTATAGCTATACGTTGCTATTAGTTACTTATTAAATATAATTTAATAAGTTTTTTTTCTTGATATCATATGAATCTTAAAATATTTAATACTAAATTATAACTATACCTTGTTATTACTTACTGATTGAATATAAAAAAAATTATATCATATAAATTTTAAGATATTTAAGCATATTATTTATAACAATATTTTATGATATATTTATTTAATTTTAGAATAACGTTACATTACCTTTAAGCACCTCACTTACATTTCCTTCAAGAATATAATTGTTAAGCAATTCTTATTGTTCTTTAGATTTATTTTTGGCCCATCATTAAATATTATTTTGTAAAGAACAATTGGTTTTTATCTACAAATTAACAATCGTTCCTCGTATAATCAAATTAGTGTTTGCTTAAATTAAAACAACTCATTATAGTGAAATTAGCTAAAATAGAGAAATAAACAATTTTCTAGTTTCAGAAATCTACTTGAGCAATCCCATTAAAATTACTCTACTTAACATCTGTTCTAATAACATAAAAGTAATTCAAATTTTCTTATATTTGAAACCATAGTTTATAACTAAAATTCATCCAAAGATGGCCTAAATCAGTAAAGAATAAATTAATGAGTTATTCACACACACACATGTCCACTACATTGATGAGTTTTTCCGTTTTATGATAAAAAAAAAAAATTAGTTTCCAGTTTCGTACTGTTACATATTAGAATTTATAACACTAATTTATAATAAACGTTTTTTCAATATTTAAAAGATGTATAGTTTTTGCCAACTTTTAAGTTTAAATTTCGAATCTGAAATGCAAACGCGGAATGATATATTCAAATAAAATAACATGGATTTTATAAAAGAAGAAAACACGTGAAAGGGACAGAAGATGAGAAAATTGGAAGGAGTTATCTGTCAATTTGCTGGCTATGGAGACTTTACAAAATATTTATTTTTATCATGTATAAATTGAAAGCACTATTTTTTTTCTCTTATTTTCATCACATATAAAAATCGATTTTAAAAAACGTAAATTTAATATATATATATAAAACATACAATTAAATTCGAATTCTCTTATTTTCATCATACAAAAATTCAATTCGATTCCACCATTTATTTAATGTTTGGAAACTAAAAAATAAAATAAAAAATTGCTTGAATTGTAAGAAAATAACACGCCAAAAAAGAAATATTTATGTCCAATAGACCTCTACTTTTTTTATATAAAATAGTTTTTTTTTTTCCTTTGTTAAGAAAAGTTTATGTTCTATAAAAGAGATCTCTTAGAAAGCCTTTTTAATAGATATTATTGTGAAACTTAAAAATATGCCGGTTTAAAATCTGTTCAACGTTTTAATTATTTATATACTCCTAACATGTATATTCAATCTATGTGCATATTACATAATCTAAATATATATCGTCAAAAACAAAACAAAAAAGACATAAAATACAAAAATATTCAATAAAACTACATATTTTATCCAATTCCATAACTTTATAATATGTTCTCATGATTACAGCTAGAAATCAAAAGATGCACTAATAATTTATTTAAATATATAATCATAATCAATATTTTTCTTAATCACATACTAAGTCAACTAAATATCACATTTTTTATTTATAAATCATATATAACAAAGAACTATTTTCAAAAGATTAATATTAAATTTAGATTAAAACACTAAACACTTAGTCTATCTTTTTTTATAAATTTCATTTAGTTATATTGTATAATAGAATAATTTGTTACATATGAATAACATTCCTTAATACTTAAAAAAACAAACACACGCGTATATAAGTATGTCATTATATTGTTTGAGTAATATGGCTTTATGAAAAAAAATTCATTACTTGAGCTTTCAGACTATTGTTTGAATGATTATTCCTATTAGTTCATCTTTATTTTCTTGAATATTATTTTGTTATTTGAGCAAGTAACTTTGAAAGAAGGAAAATTATCATTTACTTTTTCTTGCCTAAACAACTTAGTTTACAATAAACAAGTATAGAAAAAAATATTTTATCAACAACAAGAAAAAAATATTACACAATAAATAAATATTTTAACTTTATAATAAAAACTATATTATGAATGTATTTAAAACATGCAAACTATACATTCACAATAAAAAAGTGTCAATTGTAATTTTGGATAATCTACTTAAATTTAAGCTTAATTCACAACTTATAAATTGATTAATTATATTGGTCAATAAAATTCCCATAAATAGAAAATTTTCTTAAATATATTAATCAATATTTGATTCTTAAATAGTTATATATCTAGAAAAGTTTTATGTAAGAGTGTCAAAACTAATTTTAATGTTTTTACCTAAAAAAAAATCTACAATTATCATATAAGAAATATTTAAATAAGTTTAATACTTTCAAGATAAATTATTTGTTTTAAGTTTTTAATAAACATTTTTTTCAGTTTACGTATCTAATAAATTAAATAATTTATTTTAAGTTTTCTTAGCTGCGTCAATTCTGCTGTTCTAAAATATATATCAAATAATTTGAAGTGTTGATAGGAGATATACATTTTTTTTTTTGCTATAAGTACTGACAATATACATTATATTAATTGTTATGATAAAAAAATAAGTTAAAAGATAAAAATATAGAAAAAGTCTTCATATTTATAAAAGCAAAATAGAAATATATACTTCTTTAATGAGGTTACAGCAAAAATTTATACTTCAAGAACACCCAAATTAGATTAATAATTTATCTAAAAAAATTGACGTGTAAAAGAATTAAATTATAAAACTAAATCCTATCATTAAGATATTTCCACAAATAAAACTCTAAATTACTTCATTAACTAACATTATATATATATATATATATATATATATTGACACACACAAAAGCATTATTGTTGAAACTGATAAATTATTTTGAGTATCTAACTTTGAACCAAGGTTAAGATTTAGGAGCTCAAATTTTTACACTCTACCGAAAATTAGTTGGCTCGACATTGAACAAATCCAATGTTTTGTGACAATACCTCACCTAGGCTACGTGATTAATTAAAAAAAATTCGTAGGTTTAAAATGGATAAAAACATTCTTTAAGAAAAATTTCATTTATTCTTGTTGTCTCGTATCTCGATATATTAAAAAAAAAAACTCAAAAATTTTAAAAGACTCCTACCAAAAACTATTGAGATGTTTTTCAAGAAATAATTATAAGTGTGATGAGTTGATTTGGAACTTCAAAACAAAACAAAAAATTATCTTAGATGTAGTAATTTTAATGATATTCAATAAATTTGCGGTGGTCAAAATATGGATATATTAGGTAAGAATCCAAACTACTTCATTTTCTTATCTTCAACTAACAACTTAGAATTTATATATCTAAATGTTTCACATCATAATTTAATTTATATACACTCTCTTAATTCATTAAGACACATTTTTAAGATGAAATTATGATAAGGTTATGTCTAAACTAGAAAGAAGGAATAATGTTTCAAATACTGATAAAATTATTCGTGTTTAACAAACTTACAATGATTTGGACATGTTGGAATCTGAGCTGTTACACAAAGAAAATTTTTAAATATCAATTGCATACAAGTTGCATCAAATAGATTCTGAATAATGTTGAAAAAGAAAATTTAAGAAATTTATAGAAAAGTAATAACAATAAATTCAACTCCTGTCCACTGTAGATTTTGTTCAGTATATCAAGTTATTAACGACATCCACGTGGTAATCCACTTATTCTTGAAATGAAGATTTCTTTTGATACAATTTTGTTAATTAACTTATTTAAATGAACGAGTATGATGATGACCAATCATCTTTTTTTTTTTTTTTTTTTACTTTTTTTTCTTTTATTTGGCAACTTAACCTTGGGTTAGTGTTTTGTTTTAACCTAATTCTAGAAGTAATGATTGAGTTCAATCTAACAACATCATTAATCTCAGCTCTCTAAAGCTAAAACCACACTAATATGAAGCGATTCTATTTAATAATATTTGTGTTATAGCTAGGTTGGATTATAAAATATTTTAACAAGATTTTAATTGCTACACCCAATTAAAATTAGATTAAATAATGATTTTTTAAATTTCAACTTCAATCAACTTAATCTTTGATTATATAATAAAAAAATTATTTCTATCTAATAATTTTTTTATGATAAATAACTTTATATACTATCATATGAGTATTCTATATATTAAAAATATTGTAACTATTTTTTAATTATTAAGAAATATTTATTTTTAGAATTTTTTAATATATAATTTTTAAACCACTCAGTTTGATATCCAAATCAACCCAAATTAAAATTAAATTAATTTGAGTTGCCAAATAAAAACAGTAAGTTCAACTTAACTCAATTAAATTTAGTTCAACTGCTAACTTCAATTTTGCTCGATAAGATAACATTTTATTAAAACTTAATTAATTATTCAGTCCATTATTTATTTTATTTCTTCCTGATTCAGTTTTCTCTCTCAGTGTAAATTGGACGAAATTTTATTATTAACATTTTTTAAATTATTATTATAAAGTCATGGCCAGATAGCCATACATTGTCAGTATCATTGATTAATGGGAATATTTAAATGACAACTAAAACCGTCATTAGTAAATAAATAAAGAAAGTCCTTGATTAATGAAATTAGAAATGGAGACTTTGTACAAAACTCTAAGCAAATGAGAATATATTTATATAGTTATCAATATAATTAACCCACCTAATGCTTTTTACAAATATTCTATCCAGCTTCGAAGATGTACGAACAAAATGTTGGGGCCTCGATTTCAAACTTTAACATATAAAAGACAATAGCAAACAACCAAGTAGGTTTCTTTTGACCATTATTTGTAGCACAAAACAATAAAAGAAAGAGAAAGTGCCAACTATTACGACAACTATAATATGTATGGCACGAATCATACTCAGTTCTTGGGAAACCAGAGATTATGGTCAGAAAAAAAGCAGTGAAAAAGCAACACTATAAAACCACATTATGTGTTGCAATTATAATCATGGCTGCTGCAAAAGCTTGGTACAATGGGAATGCTAACTAAATATAAACAAACCATGTGTTATTCACCAATAAAACATAGTTAAATACTTTGCAATCAAATCCTCATCGTAATCAAATATATTAATTTGTAAGTTATAGAATTAGTATAAAATTTTACCTTTGTCTATTCTTTTTAGTAAATCATGTCTCTATTCTATGATCCATATGCACAAACCACGCGGGCTCAATCAATTTTATAACACCATGTCTTCTCCTTTCAGTTCTAAGTTTGCTACTTTTGATGAAAACTTTTGCTACATGGAAGAGATTAGTTTTACTACATCATACATTAAACTAAGATTTAAAATTTTATATAAAATATTACGTGTATATGTTTTTAATATTTTTCTATTTTTTTACATAACTATTTCAAGGTAAATACTAACTAGTGCTCGAAAAATATCAATTAAGAAATTGACTTTTTTATTGAAACGCATAGAAAACTTTTTTTATTGTTTTTTAATGCTTTTTTGCATGATTTTCAATAAACCTTTTTTTAAACCAGTACTTTTAGCATCTTAGTTAAAAAATCTCATTTAAAAAATCCTTGCGACAAATCCAAAGATGGAAGTGTTACATTTAAATTAGGAAATTAGAAAGTAAAACAAATTCCCTTTTACTAAAAGAGCAAACTAATAATTTCCTTAAGACAAAAAGCAGTTTGTTTAAGTTCCAGACAATATTTTATTATTCATCCAAAAAAATACAATACTTTATTACACGTAGTGACTGATCCTTCTGATAAAAAACCCATATTTTTATATCACTTTGGATTCCATGCATCAAATAATTGCAGCAAAAATGTAACATGCCCCATTGATATAACCAATTTCTAACTATGATATATATATATATATATATATATATATATATATATATATATATATATATATATATATCAAGAATGGGTATTAGAGTGGAATTTTGTTTTATTAAATCAAAAGGAGACATTCAGACAACGCAGCTGAATAGTGTTAGAGAATAAACACAGGGTATAGAAGTAGAGAAGCAGAAGAGATGAGAAGCAGAGACAAAGTGTGAACTTGAGAATGGAAAGGTATTCGTGTTTGTGAAGGTTTTCAGGAATACTGGATAGAGCTTTTAAGGACAGGTCAAGCTGGCAGATTGCAAATAATTGCTTTATATTTTATCTTATTTTTTACAACCTAAATACATAAGATGATGTTGGTGTTCCATTCAATCATCAGATAATTCCTATGTCTTAAACATATCACCATACTCCAACTCCCTTCGGCTGCCTTGCCCGTTGCTAATATTTTGGAGTCAGAATTTACTATATATATATATATATATATATAGGAGCTGACACTAAATTTTGCACATTATGTCTGTATAATTTCAAAGAGAACAATTATTTAGCTCAAAATTCAGGAAGTGGCGAAACAAAATTAAAATTTAGCTTCAAAGAAGATATTGTCTTGATCGGTTTATGCATAGAAATATAGTTAGTTGATAAGCATATAAGTAAATTCAATACAAACAAGCATTGGTGTGTCTTACCTGATATCGATTTGTGTTTCTAAACTTCCACTGGACTGTGATGCTCAAGATAAAAAGCCTCCTTGCTTTGCACCTACATCTTTAAAAAAATAATTATTAGATTATTTTTCATCAAAGACACTTTTAATCAGTGAAAAGGTATCCTGTGTCATGTTTAAAGTGAAAATAAAATTAAATGACACAAATTTATTTGGCTTAAATTAGTTTGAGTCAATGAAATGAAACGTAAGATATGTTTAAAAAAAAATGTTAACATAACACATTATTGGAAAAATTTCACCTATTAATTTATAGGTTTTTAATAAAATTTAATTAATAATATTAAGTGAACTAAAAATGAATTTTAATACCTTTCCTTGTTGCATCTCAAAGGCCATTTTCCTTTTACTTCTCGAAAATACGGGTAACGATTTTTTTGTTCCATCATATATTTAAATAGCAAAATGACAAATTTACTTTTTGTTCCAATATATTTTATTTTATTACATCTGTTTCACTTCTGGTTAAATATACAATATATCAATTTCACTAACTGTCAAATATTCCATGTTTCCAACATAGTCACCTGGTTCAGTCCATCCGAAGTTATAATTGTCTGAATAGTGATTTCACCGTAAGAAAACATTCATAGTTATCCTTATACGCAACTACATACTACATTACTTCCAACAACCTAGTCGCAGGTAAAATACTATAATATAAAACCAGTCAAAGGAAAAAACAGACAACAACTCCAAGATAGCACGCAATGTGGAGGCAGAATTAAAATTGTTCTCTTTATTGAGAGGCCAGTAATACCTACCTCAAACCAAAAAGTTTCTCCTAATTCGACCACAGAAAAAATTCCAAGCTGGTCAATGTACCATAGCATTTTGAATGAGAGCGACCTAAAAATGTAAGCAGTTATCAAGTATACTACTAGCTCCAGCCGTTGAATTCCTCAAATAACATAAATTATGCCCAAGACCGTATCATCGGTCTTAAAAGTTTAACGGTAATAGTAATGAACCCCCCACACCTGAAACCTTCTTGCACTCGTTAAAGCAATTGACCCTAAATAAGGAAAATAAGAAAGCACGTTATTTAAGAAGTTGGTTAGCCTTGATTTATTTTACATGCTTCACCAACACTGGTCATAACAAACTTTGCAACGTAACGAATGTTTAAACTGATAATTATTGATAATAATTATACAACGGACTAACAAGATACTTTCCAACAGACTGCAAGCCTATAAACAAGAATCAGAATTCTGGCAATCTACATACACAAGTGGTGAATTGATTTGACTTCAAGAAGCAGCATTTGAAACCTTTTGAGTGATCCAAAAACAAATTGATGCTATACAAAAAATCTATTTCAACCAATCAGCAGCTGCCCTTCCAGCAAAATAACTAAGAATTTCAGCAAAAATAAACAGAGAGCTTAATGGCAAACTAGTTTAATCCTACAAAGTCCAACTAGAAGCCGGAATCCCTTGTTTCTGGAACCAATCGGGCATGTGGAACTTTTCATAGAGCAAAGGTCTTACATCATTCAGCTCAGAAAGTTGCTTGAGAAGGGGGAGAATGACATCTAGAAGCTGTTATACACAACAAAAAGCCGTAAGTGAGCAGTTCATCAAAAAATTATGAGTAGTTTTTTTTATTTATTTTGGTACTGGTGGCTTTAATTTTCAATAAAACGTATCTTTCACCTGGGTGTCATGTGGATGCCCAGCGGAAAAAGGTATGCATGGAATTCCATTCACTGGCTGCAATACAAAGCTGAAGGGATTATTGTCTACAATTACAATGCGGCAAAGATCCTTTGAAATGCAGGTGAGATCCTTGACATGTTCCCGATATTCCCTGCAAGCAACCAGCATTTATAAGAAAGCTTATACAAATTCATCCAGTAGACTCTGAACTTAAAACTTGAAGACACAGCCCCAAAATAATTCAAATAAGTTTAAAATTCCAGAAATGATTCTGATTATAAAAAATGCAAATCCAAAATTCAATTGTGACCTTGACTATGCAGAACAGAGTCTAGAACTAAGAAATGGAAAAACAGAGCAAACCAATCCCAGGAGGTTACGATAGGAGGGAATCTGGGAGAGTTCAACTTGTGGTACAACTCCCACTATACCAAAAAGGAAAACATATACAAACCAGCTAAAAGCTAATTTGGATAAACACCTCAACACATACTTGCTGAAAAAAAAATGAATCAAATTTCATAAATTTGCATAAAAATCAAGTATTCATGAAGAAATTTTATTAAATTGCTTCAGAAAAAAATGTGAAGGTGCATAATTGATTTTAAACATACGAGAAGTTTGATCATTCTTGATTTATTTGATTCTACTCACTATACGTGCTTATTCAAAAAAATTCCTAAACTGGCTCTAGACAGTTTTGTGCATCTCACCCATATTTATCTCTAATGAGTTTTGTAAAACCAACAAAAGAATCAAGACATTTAGCAAGAAAGTCCAAAGCACATAATTCCAAAAAATAAAAAGATATCATTAAAACTTCAAAGATATTATAAAAGCTATCCAGATTTTTTTTTATTTTTTTTTTTTTGCGGAAAAGTCTAACACAATCACTCTCTGAATAACACAAAAAAAATGACCACAAGATGTATCATTCTTCCAGACTTGTAAGCACCATAATTATTGAATTTGAAGATCCCAAACATGCATATATGTGTGTCTGTACCACACATGCAGATGAAAGAAAATAACATACACATTTAGTTGAAAACAAAAATTTAGAAATAAATAAAGAGATAATTGCTGCACGGTTTTTTATAATAGCACAAAACCTTCATACTTTTAACTATAAAGCAAACTGCAGTTAAATTTAGCAAAGGCACGTTCGGTCCAATGGCGTCAAGCATTAATAGAATATGAAGGCAACAAACTTGCATCAGATAGAAGTGCCTGAGTTTGTTTAATCAGTTTTGTCAAGATTCATTGACTGACCCTCAAACTTAAAGAGAAGACAGGCATAGAACATGAAACCATAGACTGCCACCATAAAACAAGGAATAAAAAGCCTAATTAAAGATTAAATAGATTATAATTAACTCACATGTAGTTGGCTTCCTACCAGTAATCAAAATACAAAGATTAATTACATAAAAAACAGAATACTGGATCAGAAACAAGACAGATGCACTCACGTGCTAATTGTTGAGGGCCGATAAAGCCGTAGACTGAATCGATTTTCCACATCTATTCTGTCAACAAGGGGTCTAGCATAGCCTGTGAGAATTCATAGGCATATACATTTAACATAATTCCCAGAAGATGAATATCGACAAAATGTAGCAGCTTAGTATTTTGAGACAAACCTTCAAGACCAGCAGTAAATAGCACCAAGTCAGCAAATTCACTCAGTTTCTTCAAGAATACCTTCAACCCAGGGCGTTCAAATACTGTAACATAATTGATTTTTGGTTTTCCCTCTCCTTCCTTGAAAATCCAACATGCCCGGGTGAGTGTACAATATTCTAGGTATTGCCAAATAATCAGATGCAAATTACAAAGTAACTTACCTTGTCTATCGATACACATTCCAGCTCAAACCAATTCAAACCACCTTCGATTGCTTGAGTCCGTAGAGCAGCTGGCAAACTTGATGTCTCGTATGCACATACCAGTGTTTCATCCAAGTCCAGCACCACCTACATGTACACATGTAAGATCAAGTCTACATTAGCAACAGGAAATTAAGAATAAAATAGTAACAATATTCAAGGAGAAGAGGAAGTAACAGAAGATCTGCAGAGGAGAGGAAGTAACAGAAGAAAACAACATAGAAAATGACATCATTGGTATTCTTCCAACCGCTTATCAAAAGAATACACCCATATACCACTTTTCCCTTTCTTCTTTCTGACTAGTAAAAAATGTTTCAAACCTGTATGTTATTCCTTTCTGTTCAGAAATTTGATTCATTCAAATGTTAAAAATACCATGCACCTTATATTTGACATGGCACTCTCTGACTTCAACCACAAATTGAGAAGTACATAGCATGAATTGCATGCCAAATTTGGCATTTGCAAGTTTTTGTAAAGCGTGCATGAAAAGACGAGGAAATGAAAACTTTAAACAACACAGTGAGAGAAGCTACATATTAAACATCCATGCAGAAGTTTTAAAAACACATCACCATTTCTTACAAGCAAACTCAGGAACATGCAGCACACAGCAACATAAGACCAAAAAAAAGAACATCAAGATGAACTGCATATGTTGTGACAAACAAGGGTGACTCAACTCTGAGAAGCAAGCAACAGAAATCAGTACAAAACCAAACCCAGAGCACTAGCTTCTACAATCATATACCAAATGTCCCCAAATATAAGAAAGCCACTTCTAACGTTTTATCCTCTGTTTTAGATGCTTCCAAAACCCTTTGAGAGCATAGAAGCCAACCATTTTCCACTTCAAGAAAGTCAACAAGACCATCACAATAAACTTCACAATATGCATGTCCTTGTAAAACCAAAACCAGAACATCCATCCATCCACGTTTAAACAAAATCCAAACACAAAAACTGGATACCAGGACTCCAAAATAAAACAAAACAAAACAAAAGAAGACAACAAGCAAACGAAGCCGCAGGAACAAACGAAGTTTGAAGTACAAACAAAAGACAAAGCAAACCATCTTCATCGCCAAAACACAGATTCACAAGCTCAGTTATCTTTCTATGCCATAAATATTCCTATTCACCTCCTTACACAGACACATCTTTAAGCATCCTCCTCAAACCCTACTCAGATCACAGCCAAAGTCAGAAACAAGTTTTTTCAAAAATCAATAACAAGAAACAAAACTCCAGCAGTTATATAGGAGAGGAATTAATGACTGAGTCCTCCAACACCTTTGTTTTGACTTCCGTTAAATATCAGCAAAAAGAAATAAAGCGCAAAGAGTAATAAAAAGAAAAACGGAATAGTTGAATACCGTGAGCTTCTGGACGGGACGATCGGCGGGGGAATAATCAACGGCTGTGATTTCAAGAGCGGACGGAGGAGGCGAATCGTGTTCGACAAGCTCAACAGAGGGAAGAGGCTTAAAGGAAGAGGAAGATGAAGAAGAAGAAGAAGAAGAGAAAGAGAGTAGAGGATAGTGACCTAAGGCTCTTATAATCTGAAAGAAGATCTGAAAGAAGAAGGCCAACCAACTCAATAGTGCCCTCCACACTTGCTGAGTCCTCGGCGAGTACACCTCCGCCTGAGTCAACTCGCCCATATCAAATCCAAGAGATAGATAATACCCTAACCCAACCACCCAAACCAGAACAATTTATAAATCGCTCCTTCTGCTTTAAATTGCGATTGTGCCGTGCTTCGTACGGGCTTTTATTCAGATTCCCTCTCTCATGCGTCTGATTTTGATGTGGTCACGGTGGTGCTTCGACGAGGTCTAGGGAGAGAGAGGGTGGGAACGATACAAAAGAGAAGGGAGGGGAAAAGCCAATGCAGAACACCTCACGCGCTGCGGTTGCGCGTGAAGCCCTTGGTGGCGCGTTTGTCACGAATGGCTTCTAGGTTTCTGTGTTATTTAAGAAATTAGGATTTTGGATATTTTGCTTTTTCTCTGTTCGTTGGAAATTGATTGGCTCACGTTAATACGACTCACTCAAAAACCAAAATCGCTTTCTTATATATTAAGTCCACTTAAAATCAATTTTAGTCTTTATCATTTATTCAACCGCGTCATTTTAATCTTATCAAACTAAAATTATCACATGTATTTTCATTTCTTTATTCATAAATAGTTGATTACCTATTATCAATATTGACATATTTTAATTTTAATATAACAAAAAATAAAATATTAGTAAAAAAATTAATTCTACTAAAATTATTTGATCTTTATTAATAGCTAAAATAAACACATATTTAGTAATTATTACATGTTTTTATTAAAGTTAAATTATTGTTAATACATAATTAATTTTGAAAAAAGTTTTTATTATCCATTTTTCTTGTGAATTTAAAATTATTAATAATTTCTTTAAGGATAAATCCATGTTAACCTTAACTATAATTTTACTACAAAAGAAAACTAAAAAAAATAAAGTTAATTATAGATTAACATTAATTTTTTTCTTTAATAAACAAATGTGACAAATGTAATACTTATTAAAATTAAATATGTTCTCGATTATATTAACAGTTTAATGAAATTTGAACAAAATCAGTAAATTATTAAATTAATATTGTAATTTTTTTATTATACTAAAAAAATGTATTAATATTTATTGTACTAAACTAACCATTTATACTTGATTCTTAATAAAAATTATTACATAACATGTAATATTGAGAAACTTAGTATGAAATGTTAAAATAGCCCACAAATATATAATATATAATATGTTAATAACCAAAATTACATAATCAAGATATTTAATGAATTAAAATCGTATGTTGAATTTTGTGTCATGTTTTTAATAATCACTATGTTAATTTAATAACTTTAGTAGTTTAATTTTTGTTTCGGTTTTTAATTGTTACTATACTAAAATAATTATTTTAAAGAAAAAACATTAATAGTGTTAGTTTAAATTTTACGAAAGGGTATGACCCAAAAGAGTTTTGTATAGTTAAATTATCAAAATGAAATATTTAAAACATATAAGAACAAAATAATATTTTAGTTTTAAAATAATATCTACGTTGATAGTAGCAATATCTATAACAATATATATAAGTGAGTTCTCTCAACAAATTTTAATATATTTTTTTACAATTTTCTATAATGATAATTATTTTTTCCATATATATATACAAATATAATTAATAACATTTCTACAATTAATCTATCTAATCTTTATTTGTCAAAATTTCATCCACAATATCTTACTAAAGCCAAATTGTATTCAACTTTTATTTTTCAATATTTCATATACCAAAGAAGGTTAATTAAAATATATTTTTTTATTTCATAATTTTGAAATTATAATATTTAATGGTGATTAAAGTTATATTTTAAAATGAAAAAATAGTTAACATATATGTTTTCGCTAGTTGGTGGTAATTAATTTTTTAAAATCATAACTATAATAATAATATAAAAAAAAATATCAATAATATTAATATTACAATAACGCTAAATACTGTAGGATAGTTAATGGTACCAATGCTATAATTAATAACAAATAAATTCAATGATAACTTATCATTGTAACAATAAAAATAAATAAATAATAACAAATAATAATAATAATGATTATTATTATTATAATTATAAATACTAACATTAGGATGTGGGAGAAGACAAAAAAAATTGATTCAATATTATAAATATTATCAAAAAATAACTTGTAAAAAAATTCATTTACTATATTATAAAATAATCTTATCTCGACATGATATTTTCAATATTAATTATCTTATAATTTACTTTTTTTTATCAATTTAGTACCTATACATAATATCATAGTCTTACATTAATTCAATTTAAAACACCGTTATTTAATTAAAATGGGTTTTCTATTATTCATATGACATTCACATATTTAAAAAAAAAAAGTTATAAGATTATGCATGTAAGCATATATTTATTTTTCTTTAAACTAATTATGTTTAAATAATTAAAAAAGTAAGTATAAGATGATTCATGTATGTAGTTATACATAGACCAAAATAATTATTTAAGTGTATTATAACTAGTATAAACAATGCTGAAAGAAACATCTTTTACTTTATTTTTTCTCGTATTTAAATATACATTAATACTTAACTAATATATAATAGACATTAAAGGAGGTTCATATATCTAAAGGACTCCTTCATGTAGAAAAAGTAATATTAACGATATATTAACACGTATAATATATTTAATTACTTTATTCATATAATTACCTTATAAGTCAATAAACTAAAAAATTTAAGGCATTAAAACTTAATCAAAGCAAAATTTAAGATATGAGACACAATGAATCTAAGCATGATAAAAACAACTCGTGTATGGAAAACCATTAGCAAAAAACGTATTCATCATTTACATGTCTCTTTGAAAACTTAATAAAGGTTATAACATTATTAAAATAATAAAATATAATTACTCGAAATGTGCATTTATTAAGTATTACTTTAACACAAAAAACTATTCAAGTTGTATTAAATATAATTAACTTTGTATTACATCAACCATAATAATTAATAAAATTTGTATTATTTAAAAATCGCTCTAAAAACCTATAAAAGGTAGAAAAAGTCTTACCTTCCTCACACGATACCTGGTTTATAAACTGAATATATCATTTATGACATAATTTCATTTATTTAAGTCTAATCTCACACAGAAAACATATCCCCTAAAAAATACATTCTATAAATAACACAAATAACAACCATATAATCTCATTGATGGTAAAATTAATAGATGCTTAAATAAAAAAAAATATTTAAAATACTTAAGCAATTAAAACATAGAATTTTATGAATTGTTTAAAATTTAATTAGAGCTGGAAAATAATTATTAGTAGCTGGGAGGGAAGGCGGCGAGTGATGAAAAAGATGAATGATTGAGGCGGTGTTGGAATCGCGCGTGAGGGCGCGTGAGGGCGCGTGAGGGCGCGTGAGGAAAGAGGAGATTGATGATTGACATGAACAAAAGAGGTAACAAATGATAATAAAGAATAGGAAGCTGCTCTGATATGAATGAGCCAATAACAAAAGACAATGTTGGAGTCTTTAATTATTATTATATTTATTATATTACAATTTCACAATTAATTCATTTGGATCCACTCACAGAGACTAGTCAGAATCTTGGAAACTGAAAACATGGTTGCAGTCATAGCTTCGATTCAAACTTTTCTAATTTAAACTCAGAGTCGTGAAATTGGAAAATAATAACCAATCAATGGTTTTTCTTCTTCGTATGCATGTTGATCAAAGAGATTTTACTCAAATTAATTTTTTAAGCTTTAATTTCAGTCACCCAAGTTATATTTCAAACTTTTTTAAGGATATTGAACAAATAATATATAATTTTTGAAGTAGTTTTACTTAAACGTGTAAAAGTTATTGTTTTTTTTTTTTTTATTCTCTTCTTCAACTCTTGTTTTATTAGGTTAGAACAAAAACCGAAAGTAAAAGAAACCAGTTTTATTAAATTGTGGTAGAAGTCGCAATTTGATAATGTGATGGATTGATATGCCGATCAAAATGGTGTATTGTTAAATTGCTTGAATTTGATATGTAATTGTTATTTACTTGAGGAACCAGGATTTGTTTCATTTATTTATTAGTTTTTTAGATTGAACATTGTTGTCTTAAGTTGATACATTTAAACTAAAATATGTTAAATTAATACTTGACTTTAAACTTGGTAAGTTTTATGCTTTTATCTTTAGATTGTTAAGCTGAGTTGTATTATTATTGATGATAATTTGTGCAAAAAAAAATTCTTAATCATTGTTTGGACATTTATTAAGTCTTTAGTTGAATTGTAGTATTGTAATTTATGATTTATGTGTAATGTTGTTAGTTTCCTTTAATTTTTTCAAGTGACATCTTTTTGTTTAATTGATATATTGATATTTCAATAAAGAAAAAACATGCTTTCATTTACAAAATGTTACTTCAGCGACGAAGTTCCATTTAAATAATATTTTTTTAAAGTTATATTCTTTTATATCTAAGTTAATTTAAATACTCTAAAAGTAAAAGTAATATCGTGTAATTGTATTTTTTTTTTCTTACATTTATTCTATCTTAGCTTATGTTACGTTAATTTTATTTTCTAGCTTACATTATTTTATTTTATTTATTGTTATCATATGACTAATAATTGTGCTTTTATGCAGGAGAAAATGACATGCCTGTATAGGTAGTCTTACGAAACAATAACTGAAAGGAGTCTAAAATTATAATTAGAAAATTATTATTTAATTTTTACGTAGTATATATATATATATATATATATATATATATGTTATATATTATGTTATTTAGTTTTATTATATTAGTCACAGTCACAATGAGATTGTACTAAGTATTTTTACATATATAAAAAACTAATAAATAAATGAAAAAAGGTAATATAAATTAACTTGTCGTCATTAATTTATTTATAATCTGTATTGTTTATCATTAATATTATCAAGAATATAAAATAAAGGTAATTATATTGTGTTAAAACACTATACTTTTTTATTTTATTTTATTTTCACACGAAAATGATGCTGCAGTTACTATTTGTCTTTTTAAAATGTATCTTAAAAACTTTTTAATTAAATTTACATAAACCAATCCAATGCACATTAAAATTAATAGCCTAGTATGTATTTGTATACAATATAATTCCTCTTTTCCTTTGCAATTACCGGTTTTTTAATAAAAAAATATGTTCTTTCACAATTTTCTTAATTTTAAGACATTTTGTTTCAATTATGCCCTTAATTTTATAAAAAATAAAGAGAAAAATATATCTACATTAAAATAAAAAAAATAAAAGTAATATAGTAAGTAATTTAGTTATTTAAAAAATATTTTTCTTAATTTTGGTGAAATAAAATATTAAACCATCATTATAAAGAAAAGTACAACACAGTCTGATTGTAATAGTAGGAGCAGTAAGAAAGGTAGCAGCAGTCATATTCGACTGATACCTCGTAATTTGAAATTTAGGTTTACTTTAAATTTCTTAAATTCAAAGGTATTTTATAATGTTATAGAGATATTCATATTGAATAAATAAACAAAGTATGATTGAAGCATAAATTTCTTAAATTTCTCAAAGCCCTACCCAGATATGTTTCAAATATATTTATAAAATGAATAAAAGGTACTATTTAATATCTTAAAAAAGTTATAAAAAAAAAATTCGGCCTTGTAATAGAAAATGGAACAGTGTACATGGAGTTATATATTGGGATTTAAATTTATTACCAAAAACTAAAAGCTCAAACTAGTTTTACATTTTCCCTTCAAATAATAATAATAATAATGTTTTAATAAAAAAGTAATATGGTGGAACGACACGTGCATCTTATGATATGTATGGTTGAATACGAAGAAAACAAAGAGAAAAAAAACATACATAACCATTTTCTTTGGTTTGATTGAAAATCAAGTAACAAGAAAAAAAAAATTAACTCACCAAAACAAATTTTCAAGAAAAATGTTTCCACTTTTCTTCCAATTTCAAGTTAAGCTTTAAACTTTTAATTTTTTTTATAAATATAAAGTGTTTTGAATAATAATCTTTCAATAAGGACAAAAAACAGTTTGAATATTTATTAAGAAATGCTTTTTTAGAAACTCTTAGGAAATACGATTACATTGAATTGACTGTTTACAATTTTTTTCCAATACTATCTCTTATTAAACGAATTATATATAATAAAATTTAATAATTAAACACTAAAAATGTGAATCCCTCTCTATATATCATCTTTGTTAATTAACATTCAAAAATAGAATGTTGCAATACTATTCTGGACCCTAATTCTCTTTTTTCAGTCGAATCTAAATAATATTTTTTTTTCACACTAATTATCTTTTTGACCCCACTCATTCACTTTCAATCACACCACAAAAATTTGTAAACACCGAGAAAGATACTAGTTAGTTATAGCCTATAAATTTAAGTTATCAACACATCATCTTAAATTCTGCTTTGATGAAAGATGTGCTATGTCCAGTGCAAGTTGTGTGCCACGCAATCACTCTAAATAAATATCAAAATCGTTGTCAACTAAAAGAATTAAACTTATATCGATAAATGAATATTAATTTCTACATATCAATTTTAAATACAATAGAATAAAAAAATGAAAAATTACCAGTTCTTTAAAATTTGGACATGATATATATTTTACAGCAAACATTTTTACTTTCAAAATTGTAGAAAACTGATAAATACAGTAATAAGATGGATAACTAGTTGACTTTTTGGGCCCATTAAAGAGAAAGAAATGGAAAATATTTATTATTTAGCAAAAGGTTTACAAAAAGTGAATTGTGTGTTGTGTGTTCCATGAGTGGTCAAAGTTGCTGGTGATTGCCATGAAAACCATTAAATTTGTAGATATGTCACTGTTTATTTGTGTCTCAAACTGAAAACATCACTTCTATTTTCTCAATTAGTATTTAGAAATATGTTTTGGAGGTAGCACATGCAGGATTTTGTATATTTTTTCATGAATTACACGTAAAAAACATGGTCAGTATAAACAGATATTTGTGTCTATTGTACTGTGGATGGAGTATTTTTGTGAAGAAAAAATTAAACATAATCAAAATACTAAAGAACACTTAAAGAGAGAAAAAATATATAAATGTTACCACTATTTAGGTGTGTTTAAAAATAATAAGTATCTCTGAAACATTACTTTATCATAAAATAAATTTATAGAAGAACGAAGAGTTATAATAGGACCAATTCTTCCTGCACCTCCATGATCTTGTTTTGCACCTTCATACTAGACTTAAAAAATCTATTATATCCTTAGTCTAATATTATAAAACCTAACAATATCCTCCACTTTTTCACTCTAAAAAATTATAAAATTTGAAAATGTAAATCAGATGACATTTAATGTAAACTAGATGACATCTCATTTGGTTTACATTTTACTAGATGACACCATCCAGTTTATATTATATATATATATTAGATAATATGAGTTAATGTCCAATTTACCTAATTAAAATTAATGTAATTAAAATAAGAATGAATAGTCTTTTCTGTTGCATTGAACATTTACTCCTCTTCTTATTTTCCAATAACATTTTAAATAAAAAGTCTTTCTTACTCTCAATTCATTTCAAATGAAGAGTTTTGCCTGTATTTTTGTTTTGCCAAATTCTATCTTAGTTATATACCCAAAGTCAGTACAACAACATCAATTGACAGATCCAATATTCCTGATAATGATGCTAGTGGTGCTCATGCTAGTGAGGCTATAGATTTTATATTAATTTTTTTGCAATTTTGTAAATCAAATATATGCTTTATAAAATTATAGTCCAGATAATGTCCACATAGTGGCTATTGTAACATCAGGTTTACAAATTACACTAAATACATGCTTTTTTTATTATTTTATTTTTGAAATTTAAAATTCTATAGAGATGAAGGACGAGATCATGGAGGAAATTCAAAATTCTATAAAGATGAAGTACGAGATCACGAGAGGTGCACGAAGAATTAATAGCCATATTGAGGGGTATTAACTAGCAATGTCCAGCCCACGAAGGGAGAAATAGAAGGTGGAGAGCTTCTGCACCTCCATGATATTAGCATGCACTTCTATAGAATAATTGAAAAGATAAAATTATTTTTTTAAAAAAGTTTAAACCTAAAACCACCCTTTACCTTCGCTCCACCCCTACTGTGTCGTTTTTCCTGCATTCTTCACCCCTGCACCATTTCAATACCGCTTCTCTCTTGTACCATTTCAATTTCTTCTTCCATGCATCTTTTCAATTTCATCCCTCATATACTTTTTCAATCTCTTCTCCCTACACCTTTACTTTCTATAATTCTCTCATGTGCCCAATTGTTCTTCCATCAACAGTGATCATGTTTTCAAAACTGGAATAGAAGTGTAAAGTGTGCATGAGGATGGCATCGTGAACAGGCAACTCTTTTTCACATTTTTACAAGCTTCCGATTTTGACATTCTAAAAGTAAATTTTTTTATAAAATGACTTTCCAATTCTACAATTCAAAAATTATTTGAAATTGGATTTGACTTTCAGATTATACCATTCAAAAGTCATTTGAAGTTAGTTTTTACTTAAAGATTCCGCACTCCATTTTTGTCTTTTCATCAAGGTTTAGAATTAACAAAAATATAGAGGTGCATGCTGATATTATGGAGGTGCGGGAAGAAGCTCTCGAGAGGGTGTATGACATAATAAGTGGGCCTAACTTTCTACATGGTTGGAATCCACAAAATGAATAAATATTACGTTAGAAATTTATAAGATGCGTAAAGAAATTTATACATGTAATATCTCTATTTTATCATCAAATAAATAATATGTTACTTTAAAAATTGTCACATTCATAAAAACTACAACCTTTAGTTTTATGCTATATTATTACAGAATTTTCTCCAAATTTAATGCACCGTAATAGTAAATATTCGATTTGGATCAGACAAAATTTGAAATGAAGAGATGTCAGAGTGTTTATTATAATAAATTTTGATAGCTTAGGTAAATAAAACTGTTAACTTCTTAATACAAATTTTAAAAGTCACATGTGAGTCGATTTCTGATTAATTTGACAACATTTTTTTACATTGACATTAGTATTCACATTATTTGGTATTTTTATTAAAACTAATAAAAAATATTTTATCAGAATATACCCATAAGCGTTTATACGAAACAAATATAGTGATGAAATCATTTTTTAAATATAATTACTCCATTAAATAAATTTTATTTTACATAATATTATACGTCTAAAATAAAATGTTTGAGTCTATGAATGCATATATTGATGAAATCATTTGTGTAAAAGAAAGTTATGATCTCATGAGTTTAAATGGAGGAAATTCATAAACAATTAGACTTTAATAAACTAATATCCTTGTTTCTATATAAAAGTTTCCAATAGACAAATGGTAAAAATCATTACTGAGAATAATTGGTAAGCAGTAAAATTACTAAAAATAATATAAAATTTTAAGATATTAAATTTAAAAGACTACAAAAGCAGCCTCAATGTTCAAGTGGGGAACGTTATCGGTGGACTACCTTTTTTGTTATACAAAGATATAAAGATACTTGTATTTATTTTCATTTATTTCAAACGATCATTTTCTTTACACTTTATAAAATTATAACCATGTTTGATTTCATTCATATTTGTTAAATTCTGTTGACATAATTTAAAAATCAGTTTACTAATATTTTTGTAAAGTCTACTTTAAATTTGTATGTTATAAATGTTTCTCAACATTAAAATTTTAACTTGACGCTAAATATCTTATCTATTATACAAGTGTTCATTAATTGAAGTGAATTTTAAATTATGAATAAAATTTTTAAATAATGAGAAACAACTTAAATCAGCTAGGTAGAATAATAAGTTATTTTAAATTAAAAATAAGAGCATTAATGACTTAAATTTAAGATAAAAGAGGAAAGATTAATAAAAAAAGCAGAAGTAAATTGAGTATAAAACAAAATTTAGAAAAATTAATAATTGAATTAGAAAACATATGATAAAAGTGACAAATAATAATAATTTATTGTCTTATAAGAAAATAAATAAAGTTATTCATGTTTCAGAGTGAGAATTATTATTTTTTGGTGTAATCATAGAAATAAGGACTGAATCTGATATAAAGCAAATTACTTGAGCGTCTAATCAGTAGCCCAATCTCAGTGATTGAATGAAACTTACATTTACAAAGGCTGGCATCTGAAATGGCTGAGAAACTTCTATTTTTTTCTGTAAAGAAAGTAAAATTAGTCCAAATTCAGTGAATTGATGGAACCCCTGTATTATGTGATATTATGTTAGAACCAAATGGGGTCACAAGAAAATGTTATTCTGATAACCTCTCCATTCATGGAAGGCAAAAAAATAATGGGAAGAAATTCTGTACAATGAACAAACTATAAAGCAACAGGCCAAAAAGAAAAATATACAGAATGAGACAGTGACACTTGGTGTAGACTATAAACAAACCAAAATTGTGATTGCAAGCTTTGCTATATGCAGAATATAAGCTGAAGAGATAATGAGATGTGGGTAACTCCAATAGAATTACTGAACTTTCCACCAGAGAAAGGATTAGTAAACATAAGAAAGCCAGGGATGCTTTAGTGCTTGTCTTGCAGTTGGCCTTCTTTTGGGGTTGATGCAGAGGAGGTATCTGATAAAGCTGATAAACATAGTATCAGTAACCTGTAGGTGCTGCTCCAACGATGACTCTTGTGGAATCAAGAACTCCAGTTGATCAGTCTCCTGTGTAGAGTGTACAATATTAAGTTGAGTTGAATTCAATTGGAGTGGAAAAAACCAACTTATTGTAGCTTCTAAGTCAATTGTAACTTTTAAGTGAATTGGAATTTAAGATGAGATTTGATTCTAACTGAATCTGAAAAACAAATGTATCAAATATGTTGGTTTGGCAATTAAAATCCAAACACACCCACCCTGAGTAGTTCAAACTTCAAAGATGGGGCTAAATTATTGTAATTGATTAACATTTTACTGTTTGTGTTTTCTTTTATTTTTCTAAAGTTAGATTATTATACTTGTAGAGTTGTCATCCAATTAGGCTAGTAGCTGTAGGCTATTTAAGGTATTGCTTTTGTGCAATGAGGATATGAAGAAATGTAAGACTTTTTAGCATTATTTCCTTTCTACCTTCTTTATCCTCTAGCTACGTTAATTAAAGTAGCACTAGTAGTCAAGGGGGTCTAGTTTGTTTAAGTGGAGTATGTAAGTTTTTGTAAATTTTCTAACAACTGTCCAATTCTAACGGATAAAGAAACTCTAGCATTATCTGTCTAACAATTCAAATTAATTATGTTGATGAATGAAGGGACTTTTTATTCTTTTCCCTTATTGCACATAACTAGTACATATCTATACTCCCCTTGCAATTACTCTATTTTCTCACTCTACTAATCCATCTCAGTTTTGCTTCACATCAACTTTACGTTGTTTATATATTCTGAGAAAAGATTGTGGAATTTCACTTGGCCCTTGGGAAATTTGATATTGACCACAAGGATTAGTAAGAATATAAGATTTAATAAGCACTCATAAAGAAAATGAAAGGGTGCTTCATTATCGTGTTAACTAGATCATATCAGGCCAATACACTTCTAGACTCAAGGAAACATTTTGCTATTTTTTCACTTCAAGTAAATGAGTGAATGTGAGCTGTAGTCAGCAGCAAGAATAGAATGTTTTTTCACCTAAGATTTCACATAAAAGACAAATGTGATAAAAAAGGAACAGCTATGAAAAGGAAAAATAGGGGAAACAAACCTCATTTACATAATAAATATCATATTCTTTGGTGAAGTACTTGTGCGTTTCTTGTCCTTTCACCAACATTTCCATATCAATAGAACCAAACATTCCAATTATTCGTGCCAGGATCATCACAACTGCATCATTTGGGAACAGCACCTGCAGAAGACATAAAACTTCAGGATAAGTAAATAACAAAAAATTCTTTGAAAATAAATTATTCCGCAATTATATTATCTTACCAACTGAAAATCTGATTTAACTGTATGAAAGAAAGCAAATTCCTTGCTCATGTTAAAAACAAAGAAAAATGTATTTCATTGATATCATAAAAGAAGGGAAATTAGAACGTACTTCACCAGAGCATAGCTCAGCCAAGATGCATCCGAGAGACCATATATCAATCTTTTCATCATATTGAAGACCTAATATCACTTCAGGAGCTCTATAGGACCTGGACTGTACATATAGGCACAGATTGTCTGTTAGGAAGCAACTACTTCCAAGATCAATAACCTTTATCTCACATCTTTTGTAACTTTTGATTAGAATGTTTTCTGGCTTCAGGTCACAGTGAACAATTCCCAAGCTGTGCAAGTATTGCAATGCTTCCAAACACTGACGAGTAATGATCTACAAAGAAGCATAACAACAACCCTAATCATTTAGACAACTTGTCTATTTCTGACAAGAAGCAATTCTATTCAAATAGCTGAATTAACTATCCAACAATCGATAGGCATGTATTAATAGGAGATAGATATTGGTGATCATCAAAATTGTGAAGGATCAACAGTGCTTAAGACAACTATCTCTAGGAATATAACAACTGAATAAATAATCATGTGAAAGAGGCACACAAATTTTTCTTCTATTTGAACAAACCTGCAATCTCTTTAATGTAAAATACGCTTCCCCTCCAGATTCTTGGTTGAATTTCTGAAATTCATACAAGTTTGCTCGCAGAAGTTCAGTTACAATGAACAAGTGCTCCTGTGGAGTTTTAATTCAATATAAGCAACTTAAGACTTAATATAATAGAATGGGAGAAGATATATAAAGAAATGTTAATGATAAATTTCCATTAGATAATTCTAAAAGCTATATGAAAAGGATTTATTTGTGCTCTAGCTCTACAGTCCAGATAAGCAAGTATAATTTTGCATATAGTTTGAACTAAACGTTTGTATACCTTACACGAAATCAATTCAGCTGTATGAGACATACCTGATGGTAGAAATAGTCATAAAGGCGCAAAATGTGATGTTCATCTGCTGGGTCACCCTTATTGACAAGTTTCAGAAGCTTGATTTCATCTAAGCTTTGATCAAAGAAGTCTTTGTCATTTTTAATAATCTTCAAACAAACATCTATTCCTGTCTGAAGATCATGTGCCTGAACAACCCTACTGAAGGCAGCTGAACCAAGATACTCTGTTACGTAATACCTTCCAGCCAAGACTGCATTTAGCACAATCGGAAGTTCCTTGTTTTCTTCAAATCCAGTCCTGTAGATGCAATAATGGACGATAGCAAATTAGACTCAAACAAAACATAAGTTTATTTAAATAGATAAGGAACAAAAGTGCAAAGCCACAATACAAATTTCATAATAAATAAATACCGAGTCCAAATCCTCATGAACTTAGTTAATGCCAACTAAGAAAAGTTGAAGGCTCAAACTTAAGAAAAGTAAAGAGGAACAAAGTGGATTTAATTTCAAATTCTACTAATTCCTAAACTTCTACACATTCAAAATCAACTTATTCACAAGCTTTAGCAGGAATATTTGGTAGAAATGAAAGTTTAAGATACAAGATCATCTTTCAAAACCTGTTCTTTCTATGTATAATTCGCAGATCAAACACTTCGTATTCTTCCTCTTGAGTATACTTTAAGAGCTCATCATCAGTGGTATCCTCTCTATCTGTAGCAAGCTCTGGATCTTGGCAGTCTTCAGCTAATTCTCCACCAACTTGTGCTTTATAGGTGTCAAGTCCATTTGGTAGATTTTTATTAGCAACTTCAATAGTTAAGTCGTAAGGACCCTTGTACTCCTTACTGCTATCCTTTTTAGTGTAGTAGTCAAAACTTTGATTCAGAGTTAGCTCTGAAGTATAATCAAGAGAGTTAATGTCCCCAAAAGCCTTCAAATGAAAATTCTTCGGATGGATTTCCTTCAAGTTAGGATAGCCGAAGTTTGTAGGATCCAGACTGCAAGAACCTCCAGAACCAGGACTGCTTTTGCAAAATGGAACTTCACAACTGCAAGCAACACTGGGTTTCTCAGCCTTACCCTCTAATTCCTCTTCAAACTGGTCCTTGTTATCAACATGACAATTCCCTTTTGAATAAGTCACAGTTCCATCCCCTACAGAGGAATGATTGTCGAGGCATGCCTTGTCCATGTAACCACCATTACTATTCCCCTTCAGTTGAAATTCTTCAAAGTTGTAACCAAGATGCGGAGAATTGTCACGTTGGTTGTCCGTTTCTGCTGTCATGACAAACTTATCCTCACTCTGACACGCAAAATAATCTGGCCCTTCAAAACTAGGAGTCATGAAACAGTCATCATCTTTCTCATTATACCAATACGGTTCATTTTGCATGTCAAAATCGTTATAATCACGTGCTGTGCCAAACTGAGATAATCTTTCAGACGAAGACTCGGAATCATTCTGAGTCTGAGAAGAGGAACGGATTCCATACGGATTTACGAATTCTGCAAAAACAACTAGGTTTTAGGATGCTCCATTCTCCAACATTCGTGAATGGCACCACTCAACTGAATTGATGTTTTCACGAATTACGAAATCATATCTTTCTAACAAAAATTAAATACTAGCATTTGTTTTCCAGTACGAAACCACTACAACTCTGCAGCCCCCAAAACGAATTTCTTTTATATTTTTTTCTGCAGATAATTACCACTAGGGCTCCTGAACGCTGAATTAATATAGCATGCAATTGAGCTGTGTGATCAACAAAACCAAACACAGGAAATCAAATTTGAACGATCAATTACGCGATCCTAATTTACAAACTTAAAACACAAGTGTAAAAAACTAAAAGAAAAAGCATTCAATTCAATAGTAGCAGTAAGAGCACAGAGTAGAAAACACCAAACAGTAACTGGTTAGGTCTCCGTTACTTCGAACAGAGAGTGATCAATCACTGATCACTCATCAATAATCACTTATCAACACATGTGATTGAGCATAAGCACTAAACTCGATTTAAATTTGAATTTGAATTTGGAGTACCTGAAGAAGAGACGCGAGAAGTGGAAGAACCGATGGTGACGAACTCGTCGGAGCTGGATTTAGAGCTGTCGTCGTCCGCGGCGACGAGCTCGGACGGTCGGGAGAAGGATCGGACTTTGACCGGCGGTGGCGGCGGGACCATGGGGAAGAAGAACTTCTCGTAGTCGAAGTTTCCGAGGTCGGTGTTCTCGATAATGTCTTCTCGGAGCGCGGACTCCGCTTCCGACAAGCCATTCTTCCGCAGAAACTCTAACACTGCTTCGACGCCGTTGGACACAGCCATGTACACGACACGACCAACTCAGAAACCTTATTATTGTTGTTGTTGCTGCTGATGATAATGTCTGAGGAGGGCAGTGACATGTGAATTAAGAAACACGGAAGGGACAAAAGCGTAAAAAAACGCATGGTTTATGATGTGCATGCTCTGGTAATGGTTGCAAGAAGAGAGAGAAGAATGCGTTAGAAACATGGAAGATTCTTTCCGCTCTCTCTCTATATGTTTTCAGTGTAAAACATAAGCCAAACCGTGGGTGCCAATGTCTTACCAACTTTTGAAAAGATGAAGAGAGAGAAAAGGTTGTTGTTTAGTGGGCCCACAAATGTTAACCATCGATTTGCCACGTGTAATCATCATGCAGTATCCACGTCATGTGACGTTTTTACTTTTATTTTTCTGTTTTTTCTTTTGTGGTGAGAAGTCAACATGGCATGGGACCGTTGGATTTGCTTTTTCTCATTCTTCTTCTTTTTTTCTTTTTCCTGTTAGCCATTTTTGTTACTTTTCATTTCCGGAACATGTTTTTTGCACTAACTTCCTAACTTTTTTTTTCTCTTTTTCGCTGTTTTTCATGAAAAAACTAAATGAATACACCAATAAAATCATTATAATTATATTTTTTTTATAATTTTGAGAAAATAAAATCATTATTATGATTATAAAGTTTTTTCAAGGTTAACCAACGTTAAAAGCAATTTACTATAAGGAAAATCTAAAAGTCAATAACTATTTTTTATTTTTTATTTTTAATATATCTATCTGTAAAAGTTGATAAGATTTGAAATTGGATGTTACAGTATTTGTTTGGTTAGACCAAATGAAAAAAATTGACAGTCATGACCGGATCAATCTTGAGCCGCCTTAATAATCTTCGAATATTCTTCTTCTTTGAAATTGAAATTTTATTTTTGTTTAATTGTACACTTCAGAAACAAGCAACATCCAAAATACCTGCACCATTAAAAAGTCCTAATTTAATGAATTAATATATAGTGGTTGGCCATATAGACAAAATGCTTTCATAAGCAGATATGTCGCAAGGAAACAACTTGAAGAAGTTGTCATATATCATATAATATGTATATTATTTATTTTCTTTTCCGTTTTTCAAATATGGATAACTCAGAACCCGATTATAGAATTGGTATGTTTTGGAGAATATGATAGAATTGTGATTATAAAGAAAAGTGGGAGAGAAGCAAAGATTAATGATAAAATGTGTAGGACCACATGCACATGTTCAATCTTAAGAGTAAATTGAAGTTTTTTACTTGTGTAACCTACTTTTGATTAGAGGGTGATGAAATGACCCACTCAATTCTCTGAAACTGAGTCTCCACCCACTCCTTTCTTTTCCAGGTTATCACTCACCACACTCACCACTCACCACTCACCACTCACCATGCCATGTAGAATGAATCATTACCCTCTTTTCCTTCCTTTCTTCTTCACTTTTTAATTATTCATGTCCTCACCTTTCTTTTTGTTTTCTTTTTTACCTTTATTTTTTTCTCTTTGGCACTGTCCATTTGAATTTCAAACCAGTTTCCCGTTGGTGAGGCCACACGAAACATGCCAAGTTCTTTAAAACTATGTTGTCACTTTATAACAAGATGGATAAGTGACAGGTTGTACATATATTGATTGCATTGCATTGTTGAAAAATTAAGTGTCCGTTGTAATTTGGGAAAAAGAGAGTGTAATTTATAACATCACCAATCTTTAGATTTCTTCCATAAATTGCACAAAACCTAGACTTAATCTAGGCACTAATCCATAAATAGGGTGTTCTTTTTAACATGTAGAGTGTTAAATCATGGTGCATAGATGCAAATTTTGCTGCGTTACTTGTAATGTTGGAAAAGTTATATTTTTTTTATCAGTTTCAACTTTGATTGCGTCTTTGTGTGGACAAACCCAACCTAAATCAACCTAAATGGTGAGATATAATGACATAATCTCTAACAAAAGTATTGACCTTTCTTTTTTTCTCTCTCTCTTTAAAACCAAGAACATCTCAATTGGGGGCCATGGGAATATAGTATAATGTAACCACTAACCAACGTAGGCATAGGCAACAAAGAAAAAGAAACAATTGTTTGAGTTGTTCTCTGTCCCTCGTATCCACAATACCCAATTTTGAAATTGAATATTTTAAAGGGCGTGGAAACATTATTTGTGATGATAATTTTATTTATTTTGGTCTTATTTAACAGTGTATTAATTTATGTTGCTGAAAATGGGGTTCTCTTTTTGTTAATAGCTATCCTTAATAATGATTTTGGGATGGACACGTTTGGAGCACCTTGCGGAGATTGAGGAGTGGAAGAAAATAGAGAAAAATTGATAGCTTCCTAATCCCATTCAAAACGAAAGTGACTCAAGGAATAGTAAAAAACAAACAAAATAAAATTAGAAAATAATATTGGGTCATGATTGCTGATTCATGTCTTATAAGAGACACAATTTTTTAGGGCATAATTACCATCATGAACTGCCCCAACCCGAGATGAGATCTGAGAACGGATTGTTTCTGATTGAATATTGTGTAAATTTGAAGATTGTAGTTGCGTTTTTCCTAAGAATAAATATTTAAAATGTTGAAAATTATTTTACTTTTTAAACTACGACATAACGATAATAATAAATAGGAAATATTTTTATTCAAATATTTAAGAACAATAAAATAAATATAAGATAATATTTTGGTTCAAATCAAATGAACGGCAAGGTGATGATTTAGAAACTGAAACCTTTCTTCTGAATGCTCAGGGCAGAAAATAAAGATAAGGGCCATTAGTTTAGTTGCAATTACTTCCTGCACCCCCACAATTTTCAGAATGACTAGTTTACATTGCTTTTAGCATGGGCCCATAAGCCCATGTGAATTTCAAGTTGCAACTTTTTGTCCAGCATCTTCAACTCTAAAGAGCTATAGTTTTTTGAAAGGAAATGATAAGATTTTTCTAAAAAAATAAATAAAAAAATAAATATTATTTCTCATAATCAAGCATTTGTAGATTGTGTTGTGCTCCAGTCCTCTTGATGAAGAGATTTTCCACAAACAATCAAGAACGCTAGAATTCCAATGGTTCTTAGATGAAAAAAAATTCTAATGAGAGTTTTTTTTTTAATTACCACTTTAAACATATTTTAATGCTTAAGTTAATGTTTGTTCCAATAGAATAATAATATTAATTTATAGTCACTGATTTATTTATAACAAGATGTTAAGATTGACTAGTTAATTAGCTTGATACACAAGTTGAAGTGAAAATTCAGCCTAACTTGAAAATGTGTTGGTTTTCTCACCCCAATTGAACAATTAAGTTAAATTTATGCTCTAACTTTAGGTACAAGAAAATCACAACCTAAATGAAGCAATTTATTCTACTCACTTGAGAGATGCAACACTGCTAACAAAAAAAAAAATAATCTATAATCCTTGCCATAGACACTGAAAAAATAACACTAAATATGGATATTAATAAAATATTGTTATTTAAGTGACAATTACTATTTAAACTTCTTCATTCTTAAATGCATATCATTCTCCTTTTTAAATTATTTTACTTAAATAACAGACTTTCCTGTTTATGTAAATAACTTTCCTTAAAGAATCTTATTTGTAAAATATATCTCCTACTAGATCCGTTACCAACGTGGCATTGAATGGATAAATATTTCAAAATAAATGAATTGGAGATTATAGTTGGAAGATTAGAATATTATGTTTCCTATATATCTTTCCATTATCCTCAAATAAGAGGATAATTGTTTTTTCTGTTTTTAATAATTGTTACATTCAAAATTTATTTAAAGATACCAATAAGTACAACACTATTAAAACTTTTCAAAAAGGGAATTTGAATCAGAATTTGTCTCATTCATGTGATTGTGCTAAAGGGTAACTTTTGAATTATAATTTAAAACTTGTTACCATAAAATAAATTACAACAACAAAAATAAGTATTTTATCATTCAAATTTAATATTTATTAAAATTATTATGAATAATTTGAAAATATCAAATGTAATTAGTAATATTTATTAGATGAATGTAATACTTGATCCAATTATAACATACATACATGTAAGTATTATTACTCAACACAATTTTACAAAGCTAACAATATTTCAAAAGATACATGTATTAAACAAAATATTTATAAAATTTTATGTGTTGTAAGTTTATCGTTTATCTTGTTAATCTAATTTTTTTTTAATTGTAAACATTGTAACGATATTTTTCGGCTATATACTATGAGTCTTTGTTGAAGACTGACTTGTTATAGTGATTCAAGTTTTTCTCTTAAACTTCATAGATAGACATAAACAAATAACATCTCAAGTTTTAAACTCTAATAGTTGATATTTTTTTTGTTTTCGTGGCCAGTACATATAAAAAATGAGATGATGTTGCATCTACTCTCTGTGATTGGATGAAGATGGAAGAACTCCACCACTACTACCATTAAAAATAGGTAAGATTTCAAGATCAAAAATTGATTTTTATTTTTTCCACTAAATAAAATCATGTTATTTTACATTTTCAGCTTGAAACCTTAGACAAGATAAATAAAATAATCTTTCTTAAATTTATTATTAATTAATATATTATACATTTTGAGATGCAGATTAGAAAAAGTTAGGAAAAATTGATTTATAATGTGTTGTAATGAGATTGTGGGCGTATACCTACTTCATGTCATTAGTTGGAAGATTGTACAATTAAGAAAATCTCTACTTTTTTTTTTTCATTTTTGAGTCTCACGTTTACTATATTTGATAAATCTGTGTATGTTATACATAATAATAACGCTTATTGCTATGTTTGATAAATCGTGTAAATAGGTTATAATATTGAGTTGATACAGTATAATAGTAACACAAAAATTGTTGATGTAGTAATTACAAAAATAATAATTATTTAATTTTTTTTTAATAAACCAATTTGATATAACAATTCCAACACTTCCATTGTTCGGTTTCCACCAAATTTCTGAGTGTTGAAAAGGGGACAACTCGCATTCTTTTTTCGTTTTGAGATACATTGTGTATGTCTTTCGGTATGTTATATTATACATAATTAAACTAGTGTATAAACTCACATCTTACAAAGTATTAATTATATTTGTTAATCTATTTTCTACTTTTTAAATTCTAAACAATATATGATTGCATATACATCTATAAAATATATGTTATTATATATATATATATATATATATATATATATATATATATATATATATATATATATATATATATATATACGAAAGTATATGTTAGTACATACATACGTAAGTCCTAGTGTATTTCTTTTTTGTTGGAAAAATGTCTCTTATGATGTAATTTGGAAAAATTCAGAAAAAGATAAGTGTAGGAGAAACAACAAAAATCAAGAGATTTGATATTTAGTTTTTTTTAGTTTCATGAATTTAGGATGTTAGTTACCAAGTCTAGTAGTCAGTTTGTAACAGACTTTTTGATTTTATAATTAGTTTTAAACTGTTTTTTGATTTAGATATGTTTTTAAATTATGGTTTTACATTTTGTTTTTATTGAAAATGTATAAATATTAGTTTATATCAATAAAAATATATCATTGCACTCAAATATATCTATAAAGTGGTATCAGAACTCTTAGTTCTTAAGGGCCTGTGTGAGTGAGAGTGATCAGAAAACCTGTGAGACGAGAGTTCTTGAAGAGAGTGAGAGATGTCTACAAACTTCATGGCAGCACCACCAGTCTTTTCTGGTGAACACTATGAGATATGGTCAGTTAAAATGAAGACCTATCTAGAAGCGAGTAGATTGTGGGAATCTGTAAACACTGAAGGTCAGCCGTGACAGGCAGATCCAACTGTGGCTCAAATTAGAGCTTTCAATGAGGAAACAAAGATGAGAGCCAAGGCCAAAGCTTGTATTCACTTTGCGGTTTCCGAAGTTGTTTTCACGAGAATCATAAATTGTGAAACAACAAAGGAAGCATGAGATACTCTTCAAGTTTCGTTTCAAGGTAATGAACAAACTCGGCAAATGCAAGTTCTTAATCTAAGAAGAGAATTTGAAATGCTGAGGATGAAGGAGAATGAGACTATCAAAGAATATTTTGATAGACACTTGATGCTAGTAAACAAAATCCGTTTACTACAAGAAGACTTGCCCGATAAGAGGGTAGTAGAGAAGGTGATGGTAAGCCTCCCCGAGAGGTTTGAAGCAAAGATATCTTCACTTGAAGATTCTAGAGATCTTTCGCAGATCATAATAACCGAGCTCATGAATGCTCTGCAAACTCAGGAGCAGAGGAGATTGTAGAGACTTGAGCCGAGTATCGAAGGGGCTTTCATGGCCAAAGAAAAGAAGGAGTCTGGGTCGAAGAAAAAGAAGAAGACTTGGAAGAACAAGAAGAATGAAGTTGGCGGTGGTGAAAAAGAAAGTTATCCACCATGTCAACGTTGCAAGAAGTCATCACATCCACACTGGAGATGTTGGTGGAGACTCGAGGTGGTATGTAGATCTTGCAACCAAAAGGGTCATGTAGAGAAGGTATGCAAAAGAAAGCAACAAGAGGTGCAAATTGCTCAAGAGACTGATTATGAGAAGGAGGAGCATCTTTTTGTGGCAACTTTTTGCTAGTGACATCACTAGTGAAACATGGTTGATTGATAGTGGACGCACTCATCACATGACACATGATAAGGGCATGTTTGTAAAGCTGAACAAAACCCATCTTTTGAAAGTCAGAATTGGGAATGGAGATTATATTGGGGGTCAAAGGCATATGTGATATTGCCATTGATTCTGACTCAGGTAAAAGAATAATCTCTGATGTTCTATATGTTCCTGAGATTGATCAAAATTTGTTAAGTGTCAGACAACTTTTAGAGAAAGATTATGCTGTTGTGTTCAAAGATAAAACTTGTGAAGTCTTTGATTCAACTAGCATTAAATTGATGTCAATAAAGATGAAGGGCAGAAACTTCTAGGCAAACATACAAACCGACTTAGCCTATTCCTCTACGGCTAAAGTTGGGAATTGGGAGAAAATGGAAACAATTGAGAAAGCAAAAAAGAAGAAGAGTTGCACGTTTAAAGGCAAGCAAGGATCTGTTACTGTTAATGGCCCTGTTGGTAGATCAATGAGAATTGAAGAGAGGCCCAGGGGCCAAGTTACCAAATTTATTAACAGGGATGATATTAAGGAAAGACCAAATTTATTAACAGGGATGATATTAAGGAAAGACCATCATGTATTCCTATAGCAATTTTAGAAGCTAAGGTCAAGGCAACCAAGAAATCTGTCAAGAAGAAAAACAAGGATGCCTGTCGTGAAGAAGCAGATCAAAGTCCACGGAAGAAGATTTTGAAGATCAATAATCAATTAGTTGATATTTTAATTAAAGCTCCTTCAAGAGGTAGATTTGAAGAATTGAAAGACAAAATTGGAATTTACATCAAAAAAGGCAAGGAGAAGTGTTGGAAAAATGCCTCTTATGATGTAATTTAGAAAAATTCAGAATAAGATGCTGGAGAAACAACAAAAATCAAGAGATTTGATATTTAGTTTTTTTAGTTCCATGAATTTAGGGTGTTAGTTACCAAGTCTAGTAGTCTGTTTGTAACAGGCTTTTTGATTTTATAATTAATTTTAAATTATTTTTTATTTAAATATGTTTTTAAATTATGGTTTTACATTCTATTTTTATTGAAGATGTATAAATATTAGTTTATATCAATAAAAATATATCCTTGCACTCAAAATAGATCTACACTTTTTTTTACAGTTTAACCTTGTTTTATTCATGTGTATTTCGTTGTAAAAAATATATTGAAGGATTTTATAATTGTTAAAGATAATTTTGCTTATAAAAAAGGCACCTGTAATATTATTAGTGAAGATGAAAAAGAATGATCTGTTACCAAATTCAATTGGTGTATATATAACTAAATAAATCAAACAAAACTAGCACAAAGACCTCAGAATCCAATACACTAATTCTCCCCAACTTTAACTAGAAGCATTCTCTAAAAAAAGGTATTTTAAGAAGTTCATAATCAAGGACTAAAATTTGATAATGAAGCACTTGCACGTCCAATAACAGAGTAAAACACCACATTGGCTCAAAAATAGCCATTCCCAAAAAGCTTAAGCTACACACTCTGATTCTATATTCATCGTAACGTTAGAACTTTTTGCACCACACGAGAGATTGGCTCGTAAAAGACCACCAAAGATTTCAAGTTTCACTTTATATTGATATTTTCCACTTTGAATAGTTGCTAAATTAAAGAGAGATTAAGCAGAACCACACATATTGACATACTATTTCATTTTGATTAATTAAATTTTATGTGCAAATTTTTTAAATAGGCATGGATTTTATCATCACTTTTTTTTTAAGAAAACAAAAGTAAAAGGTTGTAGAAGTCCATTTCAAATTATAAAGGGTTGAACAAAAGAAAAAACAGAAACAATTGTGTAGCAACCACCACCAGTGACTACACACATATCATTCAACATGGCACAAGATTGAGGATGCATGTAAGTTGTAACCTTTGCTTTTGCTTTTCGCTTTTCAGTATACATCCCCCTGTCATGATCACATTACTTTCATACTTCTCCCCTATTACACTACAGAATAATGGAAATAAGGTAAAAAGGCTATGATATGACATGCACATTTGTTATTAACTTGTGTGTGTTCATTTTTGTCAACTTTTATGGTTCCTTTTTGTTTCTCTTTCCAACAACATACAATTAGGGGAGGGAGGGGACCTCCTCCAAGGGCAATAAGGGACACATGTGATAATGTGCACCATCCTCTTCATACTTCTATTGTTCAAACCTTTCCAACACATTTGATTTAGTGTTTTTTTTTTTTTTAAAAAAAAACCATAAGACATTCTAAAGAAAAAAATATATTTGAACTAATTTGTATAACTTTTTAAACTAATTTTTAGTTGATGAAGAAACTTATTTTATTTTTTTCATTTTTTTTTCTCCAAGTTACTCTATAATAAAGTTTGTCAAACTTTTAATTATTTTTTTTTTCAGATTTTAACCTTTTGTGCCCACTATCTAATTCACTAAATCTTTCTTACATTCAATGATTTGAAATCAGTAATAGATGTCATAGTTAGCAAGCATTTTAATTTGTAAAAGAAATTGGAAGTAACATTTTAAAGTTAAACAAAATGATATATATTTCCCATAGCTAGAGCTAAAGACTTCTCACTCTTGGCACTTTGAAGTTAATACAATCATACAAATCCAGATATTTGGATTGTTTTCTTTCAATATATTTCAATAACAAATATACTCAACTTCAACAACAATGAGAATCCCATCGTCCCCAACATTAAACTAACAAAATGATATTTAACCGACATATAAACTTCATACTTTTTATGTTTTCTTCCTATATTTTATATGTAAAATTGACGTAAAAAGTCTAAAATAACTACTATAAGAAGTATTTCCACACAATAGTGATTAGGTTCATATAATTATTAATTAGACTTTAGAGACCTATAATTCTTCTTTATTATTATATTGACTGCATACATGTGGTGGCTAATATGTCAATTTGGAACTCTAGCATACCAGAATTGATTTGGCTCCAATTTGGAAATTTTAGAATATATTAAAACCCGTTATTTTTTAAGTAAAAAGAATATAGGAATTATAGGACATGAAAACTGTATTAGTATTATCTTTGAACTATGGTTTTGTTTCTAAGTAGAAACGTCAAAGTGTTATACATTATAGTATGCCATGCGAAATTATTGATCTTGGTTAAATTTTTTTAGCTTTAATATATATATATTTTTTATTTTTGCATAACGGATTAGAGGTGGTATAGAAGTGGGAAAATTATGAAAACTTCTTCAAGTGAAATTCCATAAGGGAGAAATGAGTTTTTTTTTTTTCCTCTAAAATTTCATTTAATGGAATAAAAATAAAGAAAAATGACTCATAATGGACCAATTTCACTTAGTAAAATTTATTTCGTTGAATGAATTTCTAAAAAGAAACTTACTATTCTTATTTTAAATAGTTGTGTTAAATAATTTTAGATTATATTGACAATTATATAAGCATCTTATAAAATTGATATATTATATTTCATTATTAATTGATTTGTCTAGTGAAGACAAAATATGTTACAAATATATTTAATAGTAATTACTAGAAAAGTAATACCTTTGAATAAGAGTATAAAAGATGACATGATTGCAATAATGTAGAATCATTGAGATAATTGGTGTATGAGGTTAAAATTATCATTCTGCATAGAGTTAGAGATTCGAGATATAATATGTTTAGATTTTATCAATGAATCAAGAAGATTTATAGGATGAAAAATTGATAAAAGTTTTTACATGACACTTTTAATAAATGTCTAAGGAACTATTATGATCTTGCGTGGATCTCAATTTGAATTGAAAGAGTAATTTTGATACTCAAGTGTAGTTAATACAGTATATTCTTAGAAAGTTGTAATCATAATTTGTTTTTTTTTTATATTTATAAACAATAAATATGATTGGTTATTATTATTAAATACTTTATATGATTTATATAATATTTTATTATCATTAATTTATATTTTTTATTTATTTTTGTAGTGTGAGTATACAACAATACATGTTTTAGACTGACTCCAATACTAAAACAATGGAGGTTTATTTAATTATGAATATTTATTATTATCTTATATATATAATTTTTAATAGTTTCATTTGAAATTTATAGGTATAAAAGGTATTCTTTAATGAGTATCATTATTTAAAGAAATTAATCCTTAATATTTGAAATATAAAATAAAAGTAAAACAAAAAGTAAAATAGAATGACATAAAAAAAGCTTTTTAATAATATGAATATTGTTGCCCATACTGATAATTGGGATCGGAAGTATAACTTTGATGCCTAGGCATATCTTGATATTAGGTTACGTGTTGGTCTAAAAATGAATATAATTTTTCAAAAGTTGTCGAGTTTGAATTTGTTTATTTTGTTTTATAAACAAAGATGTGATTGATTATTATTAATAAATAATTGGGTGAGATCTATATAACTTATTTTATTAACTTATATTTTTGTTATGTTTGTTTTATAATTGAATTCAATACGTTGCGAATAATAATTGGTTTAAAATGTTAAAATTATGGTCTGTCTTAATAAAAAAATATATATATTTGTTCACCTTTACCCATGAAATCGTGACTTGGAATTCAAAATTATATGTTGGAACAATTTCAGTTGAACAGAGGAATGTATGATTGGAAATATTAGCACAAACATTATTCTATTGGCAATAGCTAGTCAACTAAACATCTCTTGGAACCAAAACATAAGAATCTTTTGTTACTATTTTACCAGTTTTGTTGACATTTTTAAGCATCTAAAGCTATGATATTTTTCTTGAAAAGATGTTGGTTAAACTTTTAATGGACTTCATATAATTTAAAGTTCAACATTGTGAAATAAATGAATCGACAAGAGAAGAAGCAGGAACAAATAAGAGAACGAAACGTGAGTAGAGTGAGAGTGAATGAGGGACGAAAAAGCAAAGTGGAGGCAGCATCTCCCTTTCTTTCTCCATCACAAAAGCATCCATCACCAACACCACCAAATACACAGTCACAACCACCACTGTTAAAAAACAAACTCAAATTCTAAACTAAAATAAATGTTAAAAATACCCAAATTATAATATAATTTAATGAAATCAAATTAGGAACAGGAACAAACGCTTTCGAAATATATATAGTTTTAGTTTTTAAACTTTCTCGTATCCGCTTTATATATTTGAGACATGTAATGTAATGCAATGTAGTTTAAGGTTTATGCGAACGTGAACTCACAAACACAAAATAACATTCGACAACTCCAATGTTAAACTTCCTTTTCTTTTACTGATTATTTTTTTTGGAAGTGCCGTAGAATAAATTTAAATTATTATTTATAATTTTTTTCACTTTTATGAACGTCGGCGATGCCTACGCCGGTTGCAGTAGCGATACAATGCCTGACGGCGGAGGCCGCAAATACGCTCCACGACGCCGTATCGGTGGCCCGACGGCGCGGCCACGCCCAGACCACTTCACTGCACACAGTGTCCGCTATGCTCTCCCAGGCGTCCTCTACCTTGCGCGACGCATGCGCACGCGCCCGAAGCGCCGTCTACTCGACGCGCCTCCAATTCAGAGCCCTCGAACTCTCCCTCAGCGTGTCACTCGACCGCGTGCCGTCAGACTCTTGCGGCGGCGACGATCCTCCGGTGTCGAACTCGCTCATGGCTGCCATCAAGCGGTCGCAAGCCGCGCAGCGCCGCAAACCGGAGAACTTCCACCTCCAGCAGCCTTGTTCCGTTAAGGTGGACCTGCAGCACCTGATCCTGTCCATCCTCGACGATCCCATCGTGAGTCGCGTCTTCGCCGAAGCGGGTTTTCGGAGCTCCGAAGTCAAACTCGCAGTCCTCCGTCCTCTCACCCGCCTCATGCACCAACAACCTCCCCTTCGCCGGAGCTTCCCCTTCCCTTTCTCCGGCGAGGACAACTACGATCATCGGAGGATCGCGGAGGTGCTATCCCGGAAGAGAGGCAGGTATACAGTTTGTTGGAGATTAATAATTAATTATTACCTTATACTTTGCAGCTGTAATTATTCATTTAATTTCGTATAATTTTTATACTTTAAAACTTACTTATACTTTTTAATCTATTTTAATGTTTAAAATTTAACAACACATTAGTGTCGCACTTTTTACATGCTGATTAGTAATAAGACTTTTGAGGAGCGTGCAATTCTCGTGTTCATTCTATTATTATATTTCTTCTTTCTTCAATTCTCTTCTCCAAAATGTGCTTTGTGCAAGGGCAGAAATCCCTTGCTTCTGGGTGCACGTGCACGTGACGCGGTGTGGAGTTTCGCGGAAGCAGTGGAGCGGCAAAACAGCGCCGTTTTACAGCAGTTGTGCAGTTTGCGCGTGGCGCGCATTGGAAGAGAGGTTATGGAGTTTGTTAGCGGGAGCTGTGGAGAAGAGGGTGTGCGTTCGAGGTTTGAAGAGATTGGTGGTATGGTGGAGCAGCGCGTGGGGAAAGGTATAGTGGTGGATGTGGGAGAGTTGGAGGATTTGGTGAATGAAAAAAACGGTGGGGGTGAGAGTGAGGCAGTTAGGTATGTGATTGTAGGGCTAGGAAAGTTGTTGGAAGTTAGTTACGGAAGGTTATGGCTCATTGGTGCTGCCACAAACTATGAAAGGTATATGAAATTTGTGGAAAGGTTTCCTTCTATAGACAAGGTTTGGGACTTGCAGCTTCTGCCAATTCTCTCTGTTCTTCACTCTCCATTATCTGCTCAACCATATCACACTCCCAGGTATGGCCATAAATCACCAATTTGCCAGCTTTTGTGTTTTTCTTTTTGTATATTAGGAAGATATACTTGTTTGTTTTCTTTTTATGTATACTTCTTACTAAGTATTAAAAAAAATATTATTGAAAAATGTTTTAGAAAGGAATTTGCTGCGTATCCGAAAATGTTGGTAAAAAAATCAGCACATTTTGTATATTTGCTAATATTTACATATTTTATTACAAATTTATGCAAATAATTTATATATACACCTCTATACTTATGTTAATACTGAATGAATGTTTGAGGCGCGAGATTTAATTTAAACAATTTAGAAACCACAAAGACTAAATGTAAGTAATTAAATTTAAACATATCAAAATCTCACATAAATTAAAATACATAGAGATGTGCATTGTCATTATGAAAAATATGCTCTTTTGTCTTGGTAGTAATTGATATAATATGAGTGCGAAAAAAAATATAAAGGACTTATATAAATATATTATATACATATGATTCAAACTAAAATAATGTGATTTAATTTTATTGCCTTTAATTTAATTTTCCAACTGACTTTTTTTAAGTACTATTATCATATTATTATATTCAAAATCTTTGGAACTTGTTATTTATATACATTTTTTTTAACTTTTAGTTTGTATAAGTTAAGTTAATAAGGTAAGCTGAGCAATTCATGATAATGAATCAAACTAAGTTTGCATTTAAAATAAAATTTGTTTCAAACTTGCGGTAAATTTTAATTTTAAACTGGACTATAGTTGATTCGATTCACCTAACTTTTAGTATTTGGATATAATTATATTGCACCGGTGTCACATTTGTTATTCCGATTTTCTTCCTTAAAGGATAAAATAAAACACTACCACGATCATTTCGTAAATAAATAGAATTCTGTTTCTTTAACGTAGTAACTAGTTTTACACGACAACACAAATTTTCTCTAAATTAGATATTTTTTGGTCCCGCTGTTCTGACTCATTTTATTTACAGCAATATTAATGCATAATTGATTCATTTGTCTGATTTGCTATTCTTTTCTTTCTTTAATTTTACTTCCTGGTTTGATTTATTTTATTGTGTTTGCCATCAATATGGTGAAAGGTGTGAGCCAAGTATTCTCGCTGCTTCAACTGTTGATCTATGCCTGCCTAACTTACCTCCACGATTGCACATTTTAGACTCAGGATCAGCAAAAGGGTTAAATCTTAAGGTGTGTAGTATTTGCATACATTCTGGCTCAAATCATTGAGTGAAGTTATTTCGAATCCAAAACAAAAAACAATAGGAAACTAAAGTTAAGGGCTAGTTCAATTGAGGAAATTAAATTGACCTACTCTCATTGTAATTCACGATTTTCAGGGATTTGTGTGAACTACAACACTATCTTAATTTTGCTCCTCCTTGTTTTAATAGTTGGTATTAGCTTATCATTAATTGACCTTCATGTCTCACATAACATCCTGCGGATCATCTCTTAATTGACCTGGGATTGCATTATTTGTATAGAGAGTTAAACCACTTTTTTTCCATTCAGTGCAGATAGAAGATGATGGTGTTGTGCTGAATAGTAGTGAATCTGCAACGCATAAGAACTTGGACAAGATGTGCGAGTATCTGCATAAAATATCCCCTAATGCAAATAACAGTCCAACAGTTATGGCGTTCCAATATTGTGACAACAAAGGAAAAGATGCTAACAACCCCAGCAACAAACTTACACACACATCATCAAGTGAATATAACAATATAAACTCAGAAGTGCATGTTGGTAAGCAAACGATTTCCGCATCACAATCAAGCAGTTTTTCTTCTATAGATTTCAATGCAGGGCATGAGAAGTATACTTCCACACTTTCACAGAAGTTCCAGAGAGTGGAATGTTTGGATTCAAGGGATCTCGGATCATGTAACATGTGCACTTCCATTGTTTGTGATGGAAGCCAGATGTCTCCAACTTCTGTGATTTCTGTAACCACAGATTTGGGATTAGGAATGTGCTCCTCTCCTACCAGCAATACATCTAACAAACCTTCCAGTCAATTTACAATGGAACATCCAAAGGAAACCTCAAGTTTATTTTCCTCAAAATTTAATGTTGCTGGTGGAAATATCTTGAAACATCCATCTCAGCCATCAACCTTCTTAAGTTTTGACTTTTGTAGACAGGTTGATGCTAGGAATCCCAAAATTCTTGTCGATGTTCTTACCAAGGAGGTTAGCTGGCAAGATGAAGCCATTAGTGTCATCAGCAAAACAATAGCTGGCAGCCATAGAAAAAAGGTTGGTGCAAATCATAGGGGTGATGTGTGGATGAATTTTGTTGGACCTGATAGGAATGGTAAAAGGAAAATTGCTGTTACTCTAGCTAAGTTCTTGTATGGAAGCCGGGAAAACTCTATTTTTGTGGATCTTGGTTCTAAAGAAATGAAAGGATGCAATGTGAAATTCAGAGGAAAGACCACTCTTGATTTAATTGTGGGTGAATATTGCAAGAACCCCTTCTCTGTGGTCTTCCTAGAAAATGTAGACGAGGCTGATGTGTTAGTTCAAAATAGTTTGTCTCAAGCCATGAAGACTGGGAAGCTTACTGACTCACATGGAAGAGAAGTGGGTGTAAACAATGCAATATTTGTGACTTCTTTCCCGGGTCACCAAGCAAGGCAACCTTCCAACTGTTCTGAGAGAATAACAAACGTAAAAGGGAGGGCTATCAAAATAACAGTTGAACATGATGTGAGTGCAGACATCAAAAGCCAAAGTGTAAGTGTTTCTGATGGTTCAATAGATAACATTCCCAATCCAGTTTTAACAAATAAACGGAAGTTCATTAGCCACAATGAATTTCAGGATGAACACTTAATCTCAGACAAGGCTAAAAGAGTACAAACAAAAGCAAATTGGCATTTAGATCTGAATCTTCCAGCTGAAGACAACGAACCTCAAGTTCAACAAATGAATGATGGAAACTTGCAACATGCATCAACTGAGACCCAAAACCTTTGGTTGCAAGATTTGTATGAACAGGTTGATGAAACAGTTGTTTTTAAACCTTTTAATTTTGATGCACTTGCGGATAGAGTGGTAAATATGATCACAAGTAGCTTCCACAAAACTATCAGATCTGAATGTGCCTTACAAATAGAATCAGAAGTCGTAGACCAATTGCTTGCAGCTGCATATGTATCAGATGGAGATAACGACATAGAGAATTGGGTAGAACAAGTTCTCTATGGAGGATTTACAGAAGTTCAGAGAAGGTACAACCTTACTGGTTGTTTTACGGTGAAACTTGCTACATGTTTGCATCAAGAATCAAATGTGTACCTTCCTCCAAGTATAACAATGGATTAAATTTCTTAGAAATGTTCTTCCAATTTGGATGTATAACTTAGCTGTAGCACAGAGTTGAACTTCATCTAGCTAACGCAGATGTAATTATTCTGGGTTTCTTTGTCTAAATGTCAATGTTATAAGTGCATATACTATGTAATCTCACTTATGTCTTTACTTAGTAAAACCAATAATCTTCTTCATACAACCCAAGGAAAAGAGCAAATCGAATGTATTCTGGATTCTTTTGGCACCTAGGCCGTCCTTGAGAAAAAGGAAAAACCCTTTCTCTTTTTTTTTGCTGTAGGGATGTTACAAGTGGAAAATTTCTTCCTGCACCCTCTTAATTTGAACTTGCACTCCCACATTTTTTAAATAACTATTTTACCCTTATTTAGAATCACTTCCGAATTACCTATTATATAAATTTTTCTGGAACACACCTTCTAAAATTAATGAAATACATTTACAAACACGTTTTATCGAATATGATAAGATTTCTAAAACAAGGTTTTTGAAATAAAATTTTTAGAACTTATGAAATACATTCTGAAACAAGTTTTTTATAACTTAGTTTTCATAATAAACTTTCTGAAATGTATATAATATCTTTTAGAATGTACTTTTTAAAATAAATTTCTGGAATGAACTTTTTTTCTCTTCTTGTAACTGCAGCATTTTGCCTTCTCTTCTTTTTCTACAATTTGGTGCAAGAGCGGTGGCAATAGTGACGAATGAAATGAGGAAGAGGCAAATGGGACAGTTTGGTTTAAGGCAGTGGAGATTCAAAAATAGGGGTGCAAGAAGTAATTGCCTTACAAGTGAAACCATCTAAGCGAACATTAGTCGGTGAGCCCAAAAATAATAAATCATTTTCGTATGGAATATTATTGTATAGTAATGTAAAATTAAATGGTATAACATTATTATATGATTATTTGAATATTTATAATGAAAAGCAGAGAGTTTTTTTTATAAAAAAAATAAAAAAGAAAATTAATAAATAATATATTTTGTATTTCACCACATATCTTACAAATTAAAAGAACAAAGTATTCGGTGAAATAAAAGTTGATCCTATTTTATTCATTTTATACTATTTTAACTAATTTAAATTATAGAAAATAATGTAATTTTATTTCAGTTGACATTTTTTACCAATTCAAATTACATAAACGATAAAGTTTTCTTAAGAAAAAAGTTGTTCATTATCAAAATTGCAAATAAATTCACCTGTTTATATAAATTTGCTATTTGAAGCTCTGCGTACTCTTATTCGTTTTCACACTTTTACTTAGCCCTTAAATGATTTGCAAAAAGAGAAATCTCACTATTTGTATAATTTAATGAATAAAATAGAATTTCTAGCTTTAAAATTATGGTTGGTGCAAAAGATAGCTTGATAAGAGTATACAGCAATTTCCTTCCTTTAAAAATAATTTAATTCGTCAAAAAGAATATGTTAATGTTTAATAATATATATTTGTTATTTTAAATCACTTCTTATTTTAGTATTGTTGTAAACCGACAAATAAGTCTTGGTGATTGAAGTTCACTTTTCTAAGTTTTCTAGGCGAAATGGTTGTTATAGTTTTACACCAAGCTTTTAATTAACTTCCTAAAATGTAAAAGCTTTTAGTAAATCCTGAAAAAAGCTTTTAATAAAATTCTTATGATTGATTGTAAAATTTTATAATTAAATCCTTATAAAGTAAAACTACCTTATCCCTAAAAATACAACTACTTAATTCATTCACATTCATTGAAAATTTGATTAATTTAGTTACAAATATTAAATTTATTAAAAATTTATTTATTTTTCTCAAAATTCCTCTTAAAATAATTCGAACTCTACGTGTCACTCTTTCCACTTAATCACTTTTATGTAACTAATTACCTTGCACTAATCATTATCCTCAAAATGAATTAATTTTACAAAAGTATAATACTTAATACAAAATAACTAAAAGTATTTTGATAAAATAATAAACAAAAACAATTTAAAAAGAGCTAAACAATCTTTTTTTTTTTAAATCTTATGTTCAAGGATCAATAGTGTTCATGCCCTCGCATATAAGAATGGGAGAAAGATTGGAAGAGAAATAAAAGAGAAGTAAACCAATGAATGAAAAAACAAAAAAAAAAAAAAGTAAATT
>Ga0209489_100839_pt1 | contig 61256 bp, 22 predicted proteins | sample SiratrowhiteBW_FD_187527 | JGI IMG/M metagenome (GOLD analysis project Ga0209489, IMG submission 187527) | Root nodule microbial communities of legume samples collected from California, USA - Siratro white BW (SPAdes) (version 2) | ecosystem: Host-associated > Plants > Roots > Nodule | place... | reverse complement strand
TATATATATATATATATATATATATATATATATATATATATATATATATATTTCTTTATAATATTTATAAAGTATTTACTAAGTTTATAATTGACTGACTTTTATTAGAAATTATAATCACAACCTTTAAAAAAATCAATCATAATATATTCATTTTCGTAATTTAAATATAAAGGTTTACTAAAAAAGCTTATTTAAATTTTACTTATACCATTAAAGAAAACACAATATGCAACAATAATATTCTTTATCACATTGATCTAATTTGGAGTAACTTCCACTGTGAGACTGGAAAGTCAAATCTAATTTGTTGATGATAATGAGAATTTTTATTAAGGTAATATGTAATTGTGGACAGGTTATTATAGTGTTTGTGAGAACTTTAAAGGTGTATATTTTTACTTATGGAAGAGATTTGATCCTTTTTAGTTCATTAAATTATTTTACTAAATAATTTTTATTGAATGATTATGAATTAACCAAGTTTTTGATCCCTACAAATTTTTCAATTTTTTTCATATAATCTTCAGTTTCTTTAAGTGAGTTATTTGGAAATCATTTTTGTTATCAAATAGTATCTATTCTATTTTCTTTTCTCGTAAATCATTTTTGTTAATCATTTTAAAACCGAAAAATGATTTTTGTCTCAGTAAATAATACAAGTAAACAGTCATCGATAATAAAACCGAAAAAATCATAATATTTAAGGGGATAAATAAGTGATGGTAAAAAACAGAGTATTTAGTGCATTAATTTTGTATACTCACGATAAATAATTAATAGGTGTATTTATTATCTCGCATGTCATTGTACATTAATGCGATATTATCAGGCATGAATTAATTAGGTGGTGCATTCATTATCACGCATATATTGGTATATTAGTTTCTATAATCTCATCCTAAAATAATTAATTAGGTACATTAATTATCACGGTAATAAAACAATTTATTGATTTTACGTATTAATTATTAAAATTATGTCAAGTTGACATCATTTTAACTATATTTATTTTCATTTTAACTAGTTCTTAAGATTTCTTCTTTTTTCTCCTGCATTTACTGAAATTGTGTTCCTCATGCGACTTCTTTATATAAATTTATCCCATAATACTGATTGGATTTACTCATCTTCAACAAAATTTACCCATTATGATAATTATGAAGATACATGTTGTTATTACTTTTTATTTAAGTTTTCTTGCTATTACTAATCTATATTTAAAGTTTCTTGTTGTTATTAATTTATATTTAATTTTTGTTGTTGTTACTAATTTATATTTAAGTTTTGTTGCTGTTACTGTTACTAATATATATTTAATTTTTGTTGATGTTATAAGGTATATTTAAGTTTTGTTGATGTTACTAACATATATTTAAGTTTTGTTACTCTTACTAATTTATATTTAAGTTTTGTTATTACTATTTTATATTTAATTTTTTTTGCTGCTAAAATATGTTAAGTTGTTGTTGATGCTAATATATATTAAGTTGTGTTGTTAGTAACATATATTAAGTTTTGTTTTGTTACTAATATATATTAAGTTTTGTTACTGTTACTAATATATATCTAAGCTTTGTTACCGTTATTAATCTATATTTAAGTGTTGTTGTTTTTACTAATCTATATTTAAGTTTTGTTGTTGTTATCGCTTTATATTTAAGTTTTTTTGTTGGAGAGAAAAATGGACGAATAAGTAACTCTGGAGATTAATTAAATAATTAAGTAGAAATGAATGATGAATGAATGGATTAGTCCGTACCTGAAAATATATTAAAATAACAAAAATAAATAAAATAGATCAATATATAATTGAGATAAATTAAATAATAAAAAGGAATAAAATAAATCAGTAAATTATTATATATAAATTAAATAATAAAAATAAATAAAATTAATGAGATTTGGAATATCTCATTGAAAAAAAAAATTAGAAATTAATGACAAAATATCTCATTTTTCTTATATTATTAACTAAATAGAATAAAAAGGAAAATATTTTTTTCTTATTAATTTTCTTTTCTCTCACTCTCTTGTGATGCTCTTCCTTATCTCTTTCTTGTCTCTTCCCATTGTCTTCTTTATTTTGTTCCTATCTTTCCCTCTTCCTTCTCTTATTTATTTACTTAACTTTATTTTTTTATTTATTACTTTTTTAATCTTATCCCCAATAGCATTAATAATTGTAGAGATTTTATTTTACTCATATGTTTATTACCTTTTTTTTTCAAATTTTATGGTATTTTTATTTTTATTAATACTATTTTTATTTTTTTAAATTATCATAATTAATATATATATATATATAGTATCTTCTTTATTAATATTTATAAAATAATTTTTATTTATAATATTCAAAAAAAACACACACAACACACACACACACATATATATATATATATATATATATATATATATATATATATATTAAATATTCATAAATATAAAACACTGAAAAGTATTTATAAACAATGTAATTTTAATATATTGAATTAAAAAATATTACATTACATTTGTTAATATTACAAATAAAGGTATGTCTTTTGCACAAGACATTACTGTTAGAATAAGGCACCTTCATTAAAATTATTTATGAAACAATCTGTCATCAAGTAGTCCCTGTTCCAACAACACTATGATGTTAAAACAATATTTATAAATAAAAAAATAACAACAATCGCAGATATAATGTACATTATCAAAACAAACTAATTCTAATTTATCTAACATATTTTATTCATAGTACTTTTTTTTTCACTCTAACTTGGACACACTCTAATTACTCATAAAGAATTTCTAGAACACCAATCTAAAAAAACATAAAATCTAAATTCCTTCAAATAATTAAGAAGTTCATATTCTTAATTTAATTCAGAACAAGTACAAAACTCTTTTATATATATATATATATATATATATATATATATATATATATATATATATATTTATTTATTTATTTATTTAAGTGATTGTATACTCTGATTTGATATGATAATTGTTTATTTTCAAACAACATCATATTATTATGATAGTTGCTTAAAATTTTTAAGTGATTTAATACTATGATTTGATGTATTGGTTATTTATTTTTAAACAACTATGAATTATTATTTTTATAATGGTTGTTTATTTTCAAATGACTCCATATTATGATCTAACGTAATGGTTGTTTATTTTCAAAAGCTGTAGATTATTATGATAATTGCTTATTTTCAAATACTTTGTATTATGATTCGATGTTATGGTTGCTTATTTTCAAACAACTTTAGATTATTATGATGGTTGCTTTTTTCAAACAACTTATATTATTGTTTACTTTTAAATAATTTTGAATTATTATGATATTCACTTATTTTCAAAACGACTTGACAAAAGATTATCTGAATAAGAGTTTTTTATTAAATAATGTGCCTCGTTAAAACCTTACAAAAAAAAAAAAAAAAAACTCATCAGGGATAAAAAATCAAACTAGGGAAAATAATACATCATTCTTTTACCATGTTTCAACTGTAGTACATCTTTAAATGAGATGCATTCCATGTTCTTGCTATAAATCTACCATTTAATTCTTTCAAATTTGTAAACTCCATTTTGAAAGAAGTTGACTACTTGAAACAAACCCTCCCAAGTCACCTTTGTGAAAAAATCATTCCTTGAAATGTGTATTGTAATGACAACCTGCTTTACTTTTTGAATTTTCCTTCCTTATTATGCTTTAAGTTGTCGTTGTTACTGCTCTTTTCGAAATTTTACCTCTGCCAGGAGACATCTCTTAGCTCAATTGGTATCATTGCATCCAACCCTTATGGAATGGGGTCTCTCTCGTAGATGATTGAGGGATGACAATGGTAACCCTGCAATATATGTAAGGAGTTTGAGCAGTTCTGAACAGTGATCCACCAAAATAGATTATTATTCAATTATTCTTGGATGAATATAAATCGATTCAATTAATAAAACTAATTTATTAATCACGCAACATATACAATATCACTTATATAAACATTCAACAGAAACAGATGATTAGAAACTCATTTTATTTGATTGTGTTTTGCTGCCAGTATTGAGTTTTAAGTGTTGTCCAGAAAAACAATCGACTATTTCTCAATTTTAACAAACTATTTATACCACAAATTCAATTATGCAGTGAAATGGGCATGTGAATGAAATTGCAGCTAGATAAAAGAGATCACACAAGGAATTTTATACTGGTTCATTCTTCCTCAAGAGCTACATCCAGTCATTTGCAAAACTATGCAAAGATTTCACTAAAAATACCAAGTTTACAATCAAATACACAACAAAGACTCAATCTTGAACCCTACCAAATTGATCTAACCCTTACGCAGAACCCTACTACAAAACGCAGACCCTACTGCAGTGCATTATGCAAACTTACAACCAAAATGAAATTACAATGAATTACACAACCAATTATACTCAAACACCCTATTAAAGTATAATGCAACACAAGAATCAATTATTTTCAAATTGTAACCAATTAAAAGCACCAAACAATAATAAATCAATCTCAAAACAACAAGAATGACTTATCTGTAGTGAGACAAGTTGTAGAATGCTCTCCCCAATCAAGTGTAATCAAAAATCCACCCAAGAATGAGACTCAAGGATGATCTTGATCCAATCTTGATAAACCTCTTAATTCTTGAAGGTTTCTCTCCAAAGAACTGTCAAGTGAATGTTAGGAATGTTTTTCAAACTCAAAAAAGTGCCAAAATCACGTGAAATCATGCACCCTGCATAGTTTAATAGTGAAACTTGAATTGTTAAGTAAAATCAATCGATTTTTTTTTTCAAAAACAATCAGTTGATTTTACTTTAACACAAAAACAGTCAACTATTTTTTCAGAAACAGTTGGTTGTTTTTGTTCAGCAGTCAATTTTCTCATAAAGCAAGCTTCGAAATTGATTTTTCACTTGAGTAAATTGGAGTTTCTTGCATTCACATGATAGAATGATATAAAACAAATGCAAACAACAACTTAAGACTTTCTATACTACCCCAACCAAGGTTCCAAAGCAAATCTTCATCAAACCTTCTAAAGCATCAAAGGATTTTTTTTTTTTTTATCAAATCTACATTCCAAGGGGTGTATCTAACATCTCCAACAACTTTACTTACTTTACATCTAGTTACTGAACAACTCTTAACTTGACAACTAGGGCTTCATATTTAGTTTGATTGTTGGATGTATCAAAGTTGAAACGAATGACCTACTCAAGAATGATATTATCAGGCCCCTTGAGGATTATCCTGACTGACTACCTTTCTTATTTGACGAACCATCTACACTTAAAGACCACCACTCATGCCTTTCTTCGAGTTGGGGTAACTCTACATCATGTCGTACAAGGGGATACCAAGTCATTACAACAATACATGGCTTGATTTGATAAAGTGTTTGTTTATATCCCTGACCTACATCCAGGGATGGTTATGCATACACTCTTAGTGGGTCTTCGCCGGGAAAATTCCCTGATATTTTATACGCTTACCCACCTGCTAACAAGGATGAGCATGCATTCAAACAACACGATATATCAACATAGATGAGATATCAAATGCAAGGAAAACTGTAATGAAAGCTCATCCCTCTACTTCAAATACCACACAAGCCTTTAAGAGAAGATGTGTAGATAAATATGACAATTACATCCTTTGAATGTTAGTCGAGATGTTATCATTAAGGAGGTGTTTAATCTCGAACTAGTGCTACTCCTATAGCCTGCACACTCCCTCCTTTTGCTAATCCAACCAAAAGGTGTAGTTATCACCAAAAACCAAGGCTTTTAACCTTGTGGTCATGGGTTTGATTCTACGATAGACGTCAAATGTCTTTCTAGAAAAGAGTATGGTTCCTGGGATAAAAAGAGTGATATTCCAAAAAAGTTGAGTTTGATCCTCTGAAGATTGATCGCTGGATTGTTAATAAAGATTGAGAGGAGATCTACATGCAAAAGAATATATGATACTCAAGTTAATAAAAGTTAAAAAAAATTGTGAAATATAAGTTTAAAAATGTGTAAGAGAATTAAGTGAATAATTTATAAGATTTATATATATATATATATATATATATATATATATTTTTTTTTGAGCTCTACCAGTCTTGATCTGATTTAATTTAGTATCATTATATTGATATATTTTCATATATCTCAAATATAGATATGTACATTAAATTAGAGTTTTTGATATTTAATAAAATCTCACCAAATAAATCAAAACATAAATGATCAACTAATTGGGAGAATAATATTTATCAAGTCACAAGACTAACAAAATCTCAAAACACTTGCCTTTTAAGTCAGATAATTCAAATAATTAAAACTTAAATTATACTTAAACATAAATATTCTATATTATGTTACTTTGTAATAGGCAGAAGAAATTAAAACAAAATAGAGAAATGTGAGAATGAAAGAAGAAGTAACGAAAAGAAATAAAACAACAAGAGAAAAAGAAAAAAAAAAAATTGACCTTTGACCCCTTTCTTACATATTATATATATATATATATATATATATATATATATATATATATATATATATATATATATATATTCTACTTATATTTATTTTTGTAAAATTGAAAACAAAATAAATTAAAAAAATATAAAAATATAAAAGTTTAAAATTAAATCTAATACCGATACATAAACAATGATTTTAAAAATTAAGTTAAAGTAAATACTTTTAATCATTATTCAAGAATTTATAATTTATAACTACTAAATCATATTAAATAAAAATAATTATGGTTTTTTATTTATCAAAATTACTGTACCTCTCATTTATTACAAATGATGCCACAATAATCCCCTATGTCCTAAGTAACTCAAACATTTCCATTATAATCCATTTTATGAATATCAAAAACGTTATTAGAGAAGAGATCAATAAAAGTAGTCATATAGATTCTGCAACACTAATGAGTTATTAATGATAGTTTACACTAATGTTAAGTAAAAGAACACATAAAGAAGGATTTCAATAATTTGCATAAAATCACAATTTTCACTAATTTGTATAAAATCATAAATTCTAATCTAGTTATCACTATTACCTTTTAACTATGTTACCTTATTTTAATAAATTAAAATTTTAATATTTATATTAATTTTAATTTTATTATATATATATATATATATATATATTATTTTATAGATTTAATGGGTAATTTATAATTTGAATGCAAATAACATTGAAAAGTAACATAAATTATATGTTTATGTAAAAGCAAAAATAAATAAATAAATAAATAAAAGAACGTAATTTATATTATCAAATAATATACATTTATTTTTAGTGGAATGATATGTTTTCTCTATTATTATTGTTTTTTACTTATTAATAGTTTTAAGATTCAAAATGCTCAAATTTTAAAATATAATTAAGAAAAAAAATAGAAACATGAATTCTTTATACTAAATAAAGAAATCTCCATATTTGAGATAAGTATTTCCAAATGGGGGCGTTAAGTCATTTTTTTTTTTAAAACCAATTAGTTCCTCTCATTTTTTTTAAATAGTTTTTAAGATTTTTTTCATAAACTCAAGAAATTATTTAACTTTTTAATTTTTAATGTAATTTTAAGTGGAGGACTTATTATATTATTTTGACTTTTCACAATTTTCTCTTCATATCAATTAAATTGACAGTATAATTAGAAAAAAAAATATTATCTTAAAATTTTAAAAATAAGAAATAAAAACATGTTTCTTGATAAAAAAACTGAGAATTAAAAAGGAATGAAAGAAGTTATGCTACTTATTATCGTGATTCCATTTTTATGATGGTATTTAATTTTTTAATTAATTTTGAAAATAATGTACGCCCTTTTATATAATATAATGTATTTTAAATATATTTATTTATTATAATTTCAATTACATAAATAAGTATATTGAAATAATAATAATAATTAATATAATTTATGTATGAAAATCACATTAAAATTTATCATATAAAAATCAAATTTAAGAAGGTCTCGTTAATATAATTTGTAAAACCTAATTTTCAAATATTTAAAAACACAACGACGCCGTTTTTGCCTCTTATTTTGTTTCTTTTGTTTGAACTTGAAACTTTAGAACTCGGGAACCCTGAATGTGAAGCGCGAAGAAGCAGGCGCACATTTGCGGCGAACACATGAAGAAACCGAAGCAAACTCAGTTGAATCCCAATTGGCTTCAACTCCAACAAGTGCTTCCTCTATTATTCTTCTTTCTACCTTCTATTCCACATACTCATGTTTCTGCATCAATTTATTGGTGTTTGTTAATGTGCAGAAGCTGAATGGCTCCAAGGCTTCAAGGACCTTCAAAAGTTCAGATGAAGATACCCCAGAATCAATATTGGGTAAAAAAATTGATTTTTGCTTCTGGGTTGCATTGTTTGGTATAAAGAGGTGAACCCTTGAAAATAGTGTAGTCGTGTGTGACTTTCTTTGTTTTATTTCTTTTTCTTACAGGCAAACGTAAAGAGAGACCAGATGAGGAATCCAATGATAGTCAGATTAATCCTCTTACTCCTGTAAATGATGATTCAAGGTGACTACAGTGAATTTTTATGTTTTACTTTGTAGTTTAGGAATGGGGGTTGGTTGTCTTTTATTGTTTTGTGTGTGTGTTAGTGAATTTGAGTTGCATCTATACGATTAACTGAACAAGAGTTTAATACTTCATTATTTTGAGTTAGAACTTGTTTTTTTCTTTTATAGAAGTTATTGATCCTAACTAGGCGTGTTATGTTATTATGGAGCTTTCTGCTCATTTTAAAGTTCAATATCCTTTAACTTATTAACCATTTGGCAGTCTGACAGATGCAGTGGCCATGGATTGTGAAATGGTTGGTGTTGGTCAAGGAAACAAAAGTGCTCTTGGAAGAGTAACTCTGGTATTAATTTGTTCCTCTCCATCATCTGTGTATTATCTTTAGATTTTTCCTCCTCATGTTACTACATTGATTAATTCATGTCACTACAATGTACAAAGAATGTCTGATTGGCGAATATTAACTTGTAACTTACAAGTTTTTCCCTTTTCATGGTAATCCAATTTATGTTTTTTGGACTATGGATTAGTGTTGTATTTTACTTTTTCATTCCCAACACAATGCTTACGATTTTGTAGACTAACATGCTTTTGCCTGAAGCAATACCATAGTTATATATACTTAGGTTGTCTTTTGTTTAATCATGAGGTGTTGCTCAATTGATGTGAGCTCCACATGAGTGGACTTCACCTGCAATGGAAGATTTTTAATACCACTGGAAGTACCAAATGTCTTGGGCTACACCATCGGACTCTTTAAGTGCAAATTAGTCTCACCCCCCAGAGGGTGTAGGGAGGGCCACACCTTGTGATAGACCCAATAAAAAACTGGATTAGATGTTTTTTGGACTTATGTCATCATTGACTGTCTTCTCCCAGACTTTGTTTGAGTCTCTTGTCTACTATATTGGGCCACAAGAACTTGTTTCCTGTATATTATCACCTTATATAATAAACACGTTGTTTAAGTGCAACTGTGCAAGTGTTAGCTAGGCATTAGTTGAATGAAATCCCACTATTAATTTCCATGCAATGCAGAACCCATGCTTGATAACATTATGAAAATAGTGTGAAATTTTTTGGGGGCCTATTTTTGTACATAAAAATTTAGGTTGAAAGCATCAAGAACATTACATTCTGTATATATTTGAAACCAAATCAATTCTAACTGCATTATGTAAGAATGCATAACTTCAAGACTTCCTACATAGTGGAATTATAATTTCACATTTAAGAGAAAAACCTAACCAATGTTGTTAAATGGTGGCACCATGGTGGAATGGCATGGCAGATATTTTGCCAACTCATTGGCAATTTTTGTAGGGAGGCTACGGCAGTGCCATAAGCCCCAATGACACGCTTTTATGGCAGAATTTTGGCCTTCCATCATATTCTCCCATGTACATTGATGACACTAAACAGCTAAACATCAATTTCCAATTTTCTTTGGCATAAGGATTTTTTACAATTATCATTAATATGTTCATCTCCCCTTGCCTTGTTAAGTCTTTTATTTCTAATATTGGTTCAGTTGATGGCAGGTCAATAAGTGGGGAAATGTTATTTATGACGAGTTTGTTCGGCCAATTGAACGGGTTGTTGACTTCCGCACTAAAATTAGTGGCATAAGGCCTCGAGATCTTAGAAAAGGTTTGATATTTTTATTTTATGTTAGAATCGTGTAGATATGTTGGAATCTTATAAGTATAGTAACTGATGATATTAAAATCAATTAATGATATTAAGATCAATTAGATTGACTCTATATTTGTGTTATTAGCCTAAATTAGGGTAATTGAATATTTTGTAATTATGTGTCTCCCCTATAAATTGAATAGCCTTGTTATGGTCTAAATACATGAAATTTATCATACACCTTCTCCGTTTCTCTCTTCTCAACTTGGTTTCCAGAACCTAACAAGAAGGGGACCCTATTTTTTGCTTTCCCTATGGGCTCATTGGTCATGGGTAAATTTTTAGAAGCTATGTGATTGTAGGTTTATGTTTTTTCCCTGTCGTATTTCATAGTTCATTGTCTTCAATGTCACTATTCACTGTCAACTACTTTCTGACGAGCTTTCTTTGATTGTCGACCACCACCAATGGCTTCACCTTGCCTTACGATGACCAACCTCAACAATTGCTCATCGCTCATCCATTGGGCAACTCATGTGTCAAAATCCCGCGCTTGACTTTTCACCTTTGCCACCAGCTCTGTTGCATGCAGCGGTGCCTGGGGTGACGACAAATCTTTTTGCAACCAGCTCCTTGATTGTTGGTTCTGGATTTGTGGTCTTTCTTCCATCGGGCACCATTTGTTTGATTGGCTATCCTCTATTTGGTTGACTTTCGATGTTTGACTAGCTATTCTCTATTTGGATGGTTATTCTTTGTCGGACTATTTTTCATACTGCTTGATTATTTTTCTCTCTCTGAGGTTGAGCCATGATGACTCCGAAACTTGATGCATTTGTTTTCACCAACTTTGTCACTACCCTGCTATGAACTGTCAAGTTGGATGACAATAACTATGATTCTTAGGCCTTAGACATTGAACTTTGGCTCAAGAGTTAAGATTATCTTGACCATATCTCACTACTAAAGAAGAAATTGTGGTTGAACCAGACGAGTCTAAATGTAGTGAAATTTATGCTCAACTTTGTGATGTCGTCAAGCCTACTATTCATTCTTCTGTTAAACAGATTTTTTGCTCCCACGACATGTGTGAATTAGTTTGGACACAGGCCAAGTCAATTTATACTAATGAATTGCAAAATTTCTATAGAGTATGTCAACATCTCATGGATGTGATTGTGATATAAACACTTGATAGAACCATGTTGACCTATTTGGGTTGTATAAGTGGTCTTTATGATTTTAGTGAACTTCTGCCTCGTGCTTTGACCCTTCACAAGGAATTGGAGAATCATCTTACCCATATATGTTGTATGGCTTACTTGCAAGGTACTATCATCAGGTTCAGGACTAGATTTTAGGATCTCCTTCTACCCTAATATAGTTGTTGCTTGATCCTCATTGCTTGCATTCTTGGTAAAGCAACCATCAATTCTAACAGTTAGTTCGACCTTTATCCCATCTACCTTTTTCTGGTTCTTCAATCATGATCTCATAGGGAGGTGATCATGGTCACACTCTCCAAAACAATGGTGATCATAGGCCACGATTCAAGGGTGACTGTTGCTTCAAAGTTGGTCACATCATTGATTAATGTTATACTCAACATGGTTGACCCCTTAAAACAACTAATGTGGTAAACTCTACTACCGATTCTTTTGCACAATTTGCTCCTGTAGAATATGCTTCCAGTAACAAAATACCACTTACGATCTTGAATGATTTCCTTCGATAGTACAGGGACCGTTAGCTCTCTAGTTCCACTGCTTTCTTTGGTCACACTGGTAATTCTTCTATTGGAATCTCTCACTCTTTGAGCCCCTGGGTCCTAGATTTTGGGTCCATGGCTCATGTAACTGGTAGTAAATCTTTTTCCTTCTCTTTCTACTTGTTATTTACCTGTTGTTACCATGACAAATGGTTTTCAAAATAGCACATGATTCAGACATGCCAATATAATTGACGCCTAGCTATGATTTATGACGTAATTCAAGTCAGCCAACAATAAGAGGTACATCAAATGTACTCTTCTACCTGGGGTATCAGACATCAATAAGCTTCCAACCAGTGTTAAAATGTGCGCTCGAGCATGATGAGCTATAACATCGTCAGTTGCATCATTAGGCAGTTGTTGAAATGAGTTGTTAAACCAAGACAATTTAATTGAATTTCCTTTGATCCCCGTCCTGGCTGGTAGAAATCCCAACCACTGCTCGTATAGGGACTTCACCTTTAAAAGAATAAGCTTAGCAGCATATTAACATAAATCAAAGTCATGACTTCTTCAAAGATTTTTCAAAATGAAAGTTGTTAGGACAGACGACGACTTCTTTTTAAATTTTGAATTGCCATTGAAATCATGTTTATGTGTGATAACTCCTGAAGAGTGAAGTAGTGCTTAGCATGGCTTATCCATTTTTGTAATTTTTTTCAAATCTGCCCATTCTAGTAAAATTGGTGCAAAATTGCACTATTCTTGTAAAAATTTCAGATTAATGACATATGTGACAAGCTTGGTGTATACCACCTTGCTTTAGGTTGAAGGGGAGTGTTAGAATCTATAGATACAATAATTGATGATATTATGATCAATCAGAATGATTCTATATTTATGTTATTGGCCTTAAATACGGTAACTGAATATTATGTAATTATGTTCTCTCCCCTATAAATTGAATTGCTCCGCTGTGTTCTAGAGGCATGGAATTCATCATATACCTTCTTGGTTTCTCTCTTCTCAACAGTCTACCATTTTATATACAATTGAACTTTTTGGAACTTGAAAATTCCAATGATATGAATTATACAACATTTCAATTTCCTCGCAGAAACATCAATTTCATTATATTCTTTGAAACTTTTCATTTTCTTGGAGTCACAATTTATTTACTCTTCTATGCATCAAGTTTCATGAGAGAATCTTTTGCCTATTATGTTGTTAGTTATGAATAGAGGAGAATGGTTTGGCTATGAAATATAAGATTCCCTTCTTTGGACAATTCTTGCCGAGTTTCAAAATTTTGGATATCATCTTACTTTTTTCTGATAAGGTTCGGACATATTTCAACTTGATTCTTCTTTTTTCTTTATCTTTGATTGGAGTTTTCAGTGACTTAACCAAAGCAAAGCATGTGTTTAGTGCCTTAGTTGGTCCAAATCAAGTTGTTAGAACGAAAGTTTCTACAGCTGTACTGTACTGTATTACTCCTGAACTAGTAGTGATCTGGCTTATTTGGTGGGATGGTGTGTTTAGGACAACTGGTTATTTCAACAATCAATTATTGTTATAATGATTTCTTATCAAAATCAGTTTTTGTTTGCATATATTTGCTGAAAATATTTGGAGATATCTATTTTTTCCTGATATAAAAAATTCAGCTTTTACATAAGCGTAAGAGTGTGTATGAAGCTGAAAGGAAAAATAATCACGAGTTTCAGATTCATGAAAACAACTTATTTTTCATAAAAATCCTATACTAAATTTTAGTTGATCAAATAAAGCTTAGTTTATGAATTTTTCCTCAAAACAACTGAAATTGAAAAAAATGAGCCATGACACTAGTATTAGATGTTAAGGTTCAGGTGCTCAGCCATTAGCATGTCTCAATTTTTAAAAACAGCCATAATAGCTTTACTATAACTACGAAGACCAGGTTTCCTAGCCATTTGTATGATTCTTATGCCATAAAACTAACACAAATTTCAACATGATAATTAAATTTGTAGCAAAGGATTTCTGGACTGCTCAGAAGAAAGTGTCAGAGTTGATCAACGGAAGGATCCTTGTTGGTCATGCCTTGTCCAATGACCTTAAGGTCTGCATTTGAGTGATTATTTTCTTCCACATTCTTGATTTGTCTGTATATTTTTCTTATCAGCCTATGGTGTTTAAAACGGAGATTTGGACTGTACTTGTGCAGGCATTGTTATTAAGTCATCCCAAAAAGGATACAAGAGATACCTCCGAGTATCAACCATTTCTAAGGTTCTGTCAAACCTAATTGCTTCTACCTATCTTTTTTAGGTTTACATTCATTATAATAAATTTGCCTTTGGGATTAAGTAGATCAAGTAGCAGAAGAGCACTGCGACATCTTGCTGCCGAACAACTTGGTGTGACGATCCAAACAGGAGAGCACTGCCCAGTTAGTCTATCTACCTTCTTTTCCCTCCTTTCATTTGTGTGATCAGTGACCAATAAAACTATTACTGTGTTGAGTAAATGGCAATTGTCTTTCTAGGCTAAAAGTTGCACTAGCTTGTGCTATTCTCATAAGTTTGATTTTTTTTTTTCGTTTATGCAAACCTGCATGTTGGGTTGTGTCAGCTTGCTGTATCTCTAAAACATGAAATCAAAAGTCTAAGACAACCATATTGTTTCAGATAGAAGATGCTCGTGCTGCTATGCTGCTTTACCAAAGAAATAAGAAGGAATGGGAGAAGAGCATGAAAGATCAATTTCGGTTCAAACAGAAGAAAAGGAAATTGAAGCAGAAAAAGAAGCAGAAGATTTAAGATGCTTCAAATGCAAACCATTTTGAAATTGGATCATAGATTTGTATGCCCTTTTGGACACATCTGGTCATGGACACTCCTTTAATGCTTGTTGTTGTATTGCTTAAATTTGGACTCCAAACACAGTTAAAAGAAACAGTTTTTTCATAGTTATAATGCTCTTGTTGTGTTTTGCCCTTTCTCTCTTATAGATAGTAAAAATTATGCTATGGTTTGAATTAAGCTCGTGTTTGGATTTAAGATGAATTATCTAAAGTTATGTTGAAATATTACTTAATTTAGTTTGTGATAAAATGAAAATGTTAGGTTCTAAATTTACAATTCCTGAAATACGAACAACTTTAGAATTTATTGTATTAAAAAATAAAAATTAATATTGCAAATATTCATTCAAAAATTACATTTATTTAATGACAGACTCGCTTTTTCTTACAAATAAGTATTCGTAACGACCCACCGCGCGAGTATCACCAAAAGTTTAAACGAAACGCAACTACCACCGCTTCTATCTCTGCGGACCAAAACACAGACACGTTCCCCTCTCTCTCTCCCTTTAACATGCTGCACATTCACTCACACTCCTCTCAGTTGCACTTCAAAAACCCTAAAACCCTAAACCATTGAGATCCAAACTCAATCTCAATGCTCTGAAATTCACCCTCAAACACTGAGAAGATGCGGATTCCGAGCAATCGCGACTTCACCAGAATAACGCCCTCTTTTTTCAGTTACCACCGTCTCAAATCCTACGTTTCTGACTGCAGAGCCGTGCTTCTTCCCTCCTTCGGTGGGCCCCACCTGCTTGAGCTTCGCTCGCACGTGCAAGTCCCTCCGTTGAAGCCGCACGAAGTCCTCGTCCGCACGCGCGCCGTTTCCGTCAACCCCTTGGATGCTCGTGTTAGTTCTGTTGCAGTTCCATTGCTTTCCTTTGAAATGTTCTTGAACTGTTTGTTTTGAAGAATCTTTTAGCTGTTCTGAGGATTTCTTGAACTGTTGTGAAGATTTGTTTAGTGTTTTGGGATTTTTTGAACTGTGTTGAGAATTTCCTGAGCTGTTTTTAGAATTTCTTGTTGGTTGTCTCAGATGCGTGCCGGTTACGGGCGTTCCATTTTCGAGAGGCTGCTGCCTCTCATTTTGGGGCGCGACGTCAGCGGTGAGGTTGCGGCGGTTGGAGCTTCGGTGACGTCGTTGAGTGTGGGAGAACAGGTTTTTGGGGCTCTGCATCCCACTGCTGTGAGGGGCACTTACACGGACTATGCGATTCTCTCGGAGGATGAGGTTACTCCGAAGCCAGATTCACTTACTCATGTGGTATGTTGTAGTGTCATGATTACTAATTAGTTAGGTTTATTTGAGTCTGTGTTGGACTATAGGAGCTGTTTGCAGTCAGTATGTGCACTGGTTCTGTAAGAGTGAGGGATTTAATTTACTATGATCCATTCAATACTGTAATTAGATTTCATTGCTTTCATTTTGTACACCCGTTTAACTCTCTAGAGTGATAGCTATGACAATAATATTTGTCTCTGTATGTCCAATATATTGGTTTTACTGTCACTGTTATAATTCACACTTTACAAAGTATGTGGTTTCTACATTTAGCAATTGATTATGATTTTCCCTTGTTTTCTTTGATCATTGAAGCTATGCTTTTTGCTTCCTTTTTTCCCATTTTAATCCTGTAGGAAGCCAGTGCCATTCCTTTTGCTGCATTGACAGCTTGGCGTGGACTAAAATGTACAGCTAGAATAAGTGAGGGGTATGCTTATATTGATAAGATTATGATTTGCATCGGTGAAAATTAATTTTTGCTTATTATTTTCTGTTCATTTGCTTTGTATTTTTATCACACACTATATGCTCAGCTTGCTAAAAGCTCTCGTTCCACTCACTTATATCCTTTAGCTTATCTCAAACAGACAAAGGATATTAGTAGTGGGAGGTGGAGGAGCTGTAGGGTTGACTGCAATTCAGCTTGCAGTAGCTTCTGGATGCTCTGTTGTAACTACTTGTGGAAGTCAAAGCGTAGAGAGATTGTTAGCTGCTGGTGCAGAGCAAGCTGTTGATTATGTTGCTGAGGTGGTGTTGAAACTTCTTTTATATACTTTTTTCCAGTCATTAGTTCAGATATTTCAATTGTGACAGATTGCTGTTGAAGTTTTTTGTTTGAAAAAAGAAATCATGAAAGGGAAAATAACAATACTTGGCATACTGGTTTATCAAAAACGGAAAATAAGATGCTAGAAAAGGAAATAAAATAGAGATTTTAAAAAAGAAAATAGTTGCCCTTTGATGAATGTGGAAAATGACTGTTGGCATGTGGTCGTGATGATTTTTCTTCTCTTTTCAAAATTTTTTATATTAAGTTTGAAGTTAATGAAAATAATTATAAATGTGGATAAGTAAGAACTTAGGGGGCGATCGGGGATTAGTAATCTAAATGGGTTATCTATTTAATTTAATTGTTCAATAAAATTTAAATGGCAGCTAAGGTCTTATCTTAATTTAACTTTTTCTCTTAAGATATACAAATAAATCCTAATCCCATAAGGATTGAGAGTCTAATCTCTAATACTACCCATGAGTGAAATTTGAGGATTAGAATATGAGCCAATAAGACCTAATTAACATAAACCCCAAGCCCAAATGCAATCCAAGATAAATATATACGAAAATCAGTGGTTTTCTTATAACTTCATTCTGGATTGACAGGATGTTGAATTGGCTATAAAAGGGAAGTTTGATGCTGTTTTGGATACTATTGGTGTGCCTGAGACAGAACGGATAGGCATTAATTTTCTGAAACGAGGTGGACATTACATGACACTTCAGGTAGATATGGAAGTTTATCACCTTTTTCATCCTTATCATACTTGCAGATGTACTCAGTTCATTGGCAAAATGACCTTTATTAGATGTTTTTCTTAAAGAGCAACATCTGTGCTTTAATCTCCTATGTTTGCTATTTCATTGAAGGGGGAGGCAGCATCATTGGCTGACAGGTATGGACTTGCTATTGGGCTTCCAGCAGCTACAGCTTTCTTATTGAATAAACAGCTTCTATACCGGTGGACTCATGGAATAGGTAGAAATGTCCAGATTATTATGTTATTTTGCTTTAATTGCCACTCATTTCCCTTGTAATTTCTATCTTCTGTTTGACATTGATAGGACTGGTATCATAACAGCAAGAAAAAAATGGTTTTTTATATATGAAACTACAGAGAAGCCTATGAATTGATACATAGTTCCAAATCTTTCTAGAGGTCTAAATCCACTCCTTGTACTGCTTTCCAATCACAGAATCCCCTAGGTATCTACTGATCTACAGTTTATAACTGAAACCCATGCTTAACTTAGTTGCAATGCAAATCCATGCTAACCTAGTTAACCTCTACAAAACTAACTAATGGGTATCCATCATACTCTCCCCTAAAATTTCACCGTTTCCTCAAGGTGAACTGCTTTTGAATGCTGAAATAAAGTCCCACTGGTGTTCTTATTGATGACAGAATCATGGTGGTGACCAAGTCAACTAGATCATTGTTGCCCAAAGTTAACTTTCAATCCTCCTAGGTTAAATGCAAATGTGATTGTAGCCATTCATCTCTAATACTCTGTTTTCTGAGGCATTTTTTACTATGAAACAGAATGTTGTAGTTGCAGCCTTACAGCTGAAGGTTATGGAGGTCATCTATCTTATTTTGTTGGGTCTGGTTGACTAGGATGTGGGGAATACTCTAGTTACTTTGACTTCCTGTTTTCTTTTCCTTTCCCATTTTATTGTATTGGGTTGGATTTGTTAATTCCGAAAAGAACACCATTTCTTTCTCCAGGATTCCAGTTCTTCAGCTTCCATGAATGAATATGATTCTAGTGGTTCTTGTGATGCCGAGTGTTAACCCACAATTTCCTTGCTGCTCCAGCCTCTTTTTCTCCCTTTGATTGTCTTTTTGTTGCTGTTCTTATTTTCTTTTCTGGGTCCATCCACCAACTATTCTTTCCACCATGATACTTTTCCTTGCTCTTGATTTTCATCTTCACTTATATTTTCTTCATCCAACATGAAATATTTGCTCACACTTGGCTCTTTATTGCCGATACATGTTCCTATAAAACATTGGAAACTTATTCTGTGATTTTTCCATCCACATATTGGCTGAAGCTTCTACTCCCCTTAGCTAACATGACCGTTTTATACGTTGAGGATCACCTGTACTTTTTGCTAGAGTTATTTCATCATCTCCTTCAAAGATTCTATTCCCTGCCCCCAATGATTCCAATTGCTGCAAGCTGTTGGTTTGACACCATGATGTTCCTTCACAGATTTCCAATCAAGAATGCTCTAAAGGTCTGTCGTTAATGCACCCACAACTCTGGGCTCAGTTGCTCCTGTACCAATTGATACAACTTGTAACATAATAATGAGAAAGGACAGTTTTTATTGAATGAAATTAGGGAAAAAGCCCCTAAGAAGAAAAACAAGATTCTAGATATTTCAAGAGGTTTGGATCCACTCCTTACACTGCTTTCTCAATGACAAAAGTTCTCTGAACTGTTTATAGTTATTCGTATTTGTAGGAAACTAGTGGTCTACAGTTCATAACTGAAACCCACCTTAATGGGCCTAGATAGTTGCAAGCCTGTTTCCCATCTTTCTAACTGAAACCCTTTATTTTGTTGACTAACCGAACTAACTTGGTCCTAACATACAACGACAACAACAAAGCCTTATCTAACTTATTACTGACATAATTAACATGAATAATGGATATGTATCACACATTGGGCGTCTATTGATAGACTTCCATCTAAACACATCTAGGAGAGAAAAAAGTAAAAAACAAAATAAAGTAAGTTTTTTCATAAACAAACATTAGCTCGTGTAAGTTAATCTTTAAAGCTTCTCTCATATAACTTTTCTAAATTCTTATTTTTAATCTGTACATAAGCTAATTTCAGTTTATGGAGAAAACATATTTAATTTTTTTCTCATAATAGTGTTTATGAAGTTTATGCCACTCCCCTCTCGTCCATAGTCCACAACTTTCAACATCTTTTCTTTTTAGGAAAACTTCTCTGAAAACAATTTGTGAAAATCTTTATCACTTATTTTTATTAAAACTTTTGAAAACGGTGAGAAACACTTTTGAGTAGCTGGTGGAGTTAAAGTAATTATTTATTATGCTGATTGACGTGATGGTTGTTTTTAATCTAAAAATGTATGACGGAAAATTTTCTCTTCCTCCTACCTACGTCACCTAAGTAGAACTCTCAAGCATTGATAAAATCTGGAGCTGAACCAACTTAATGAAAGAAATAGAAATTGTGGAAAGGGTTTCTGCTGTAATTTCCTTATACCCTATGCATCTGGTATTCCATTTAAGGCAAAAGCCAATGGTATACAAGCTGCTACAATCTTCATTATTGTACAATTACTCTTTGTCTTAGAATTAAACTTTCGGAAAAGAAATCAAGATAGGCATAACTCAACTAAATGCCTTGTTGTGTGGTAACATAATTTTGAAGGAAATAGCCATTGAGACTTGAATGAAGAATCAACAAAGTATTTTTGTCATGTAAGTAGACATTGGTATCTCTGATACGATTTTCTATTATTCGCCATAATGAAACAACAAAAGTAGAATACATTTACTAGCATGCTAAAACTTTACACGTGTTTTCAGTTGTTAAACTGTCATGCAACTTAAAAAGGCATCTTAATTATGATGGGGTATAAGAGGATAGCCAGATTAAGCCTCTCTGAAACCTTTCAGCTTCAGGTGTTTCTAGATATCAGATATTCATAAATGATATTTTTGCATTTTTTTTGGAAAGAAATAGGGATCTATGAGATGAACCGCAATTTTGGTTTGTGAGATTGACATCAAGCTTTCTTGTTGCTTGTTACGTAAATGTAGCAGAATTAAAAATATCTTGAAATCAAATTCTGTTTCACATCTCCACCTTCCTTGTAGAAAAAGCTAAAAACACATTTTGATTTAACAGTGTAATTTTTGTGTGCATGGTATTCCCTTTTGATTTTAATGTCATTGGTGTAAGTTAGAAACCAAGGGTGGTGTTTATTTCCTTGTTTTAACCTGTACTGATAAATTCCTGGTGAAGGTTTTTTTTAAAAGAATGGTAAACCCTTCATTCATTGTCATACAGAATACTCATGGACATACATGAGGGCTGACTCAGACGGTTTAAATGAGATTCGAAAGTTATGTCAAGCTGGGAAGATGAAGATAGCTGTGAATAAAACGTTTCCCATAACACAAGTAAAAGAGGCCCATGAGGCAAAAGACAAGAAGCTCATCCCAGGTAAAATAGTTCTGGAATTTGATTGACGTCCACAAGCTGATCACATAGCTGCTTAAACTAGTTTTTTTCCCTTCTTTCTTGGGTTCTCTTTTCTATGGAATGTTCCACATTTAATTGAAAATTTGATAGTTTTTTTTTTCTGGGTTTTCACTTATGATAGAAAGTGGGAACCCTTTGTAAATTTTGATTCAGAATATATCCAGTCATAAAAGTCTGTATATTAATTGATAAGTTTGTGTGACACGTGGTGACCTTTCTTTACCTTTACAACTGTTCTAGTTTTAGTCATGTCGACTTGTGCTGTTGTGGAAGGTGTTGATATGACGTTATACCTTCATAACACCCATGTGTCAGTTGCACTCACTATCAGTAGCCAATCCATGTTCGCTTGAATTGTGACATCGAAAGAGAACATTGCTAAATTATTAGCAGAAAGCTTGTTCGTTGTATTAACGTATTGTGATACTAGGAAGCGGAGAAGTAGGCATCATTAGCTGTTGAAATGGCCAGATCTTAGGAACATTATCGGGCAGCATTTGTTTGCTTACTTTTTTAATTATTTGAACTGCTAGGAACAGGCTATTTTCCTTTCTTTGATCACGTGTGGCATTCGTGATTCAAATTGTAATGAATTGAGACTTGTAACCTTACTTGGATACAACTATTCAATTATTTACGGTCTGGTGGGACACGATCTAACATGGACTGCATACATACTTTGACAAGCCCCTAACAGTGGTCACCACACCACTTAGCTCGGTGGAAAACAATTATTTTGTACTTTTTGTAAAACTATAAATTAGGTCTGCACCTCTTTTGTTGCTCTTGTATTATATTACCCTAATCAACTTCGTAATTATCATCGTTTTAGAAAAATGTAAAGGTACCTTAAAAAGCCTCACTGGCCACTTTGCGGCATTGGCTTTACCTCAACCGGGCCTCATGCAGAAAAGCCCAAAACACCAGACAAAGTTAAAGTGTTTTGCACAATCTGCTTTTCGTAGACGTCTTTCCATAATGCGTTCTTAGTATCAGTTTTGTCAAGTTGTGTAAATGCATGGTCAAACCCCTTCTTTTTAATTGGTTATCATTCAGCTTTGGAGTTAGGATCATATCATATCACCCAAGAGTTGTGTTGTGCGTGCTTCTCTGAGTGGTTTCCATGTAGCTGGACCACACCTTTAACCTAACCCTATTAAATGCTTTACCTTGTTGCATGTGTCATCAGTGTTGAGATGATAGTTAAAGGGTGTGACTTTAAACTAAAATTTAATTAAGGGTACAACTAATGAATGCTGTAACAGTATTAAGAAATAAAATATTACTAACTATATTCAATTTATTAAAATCTGAAAATAATTTATCTAATATTTTTCATTTTCAAATTAATTGTGGTCTAGATGTGCTAGTTTGTTTACATTATTTGCATTATTCAAATAGCTGCATTATATTTTAATCGTTAAAAAATACTGATTGATTTTAAAAGTATTTAATCTAAAAATGATTGTTAAGTCAGTTGATAACATTTTGGCAAGGGCAATGAATGAACGGATTTCTCTGCCACGCGTCACATGTGCACAGATTTCTATGATATCCATGGGAAGCATAGTAAACGGCACTGTCCTTCGCAAATGGGTCCCTATGTTTGTTTCAGAATCTTGCATCTACTCTCCTCTTCATGCGCGTGCCTCCACACTACTACACTATATCTTTTTTTCATGCCCGCCTCTCTCCTTTACATTCTTTATTCAATTCAAACATGGTAAAATTATTGACTTTTTGTAAAATCATAAGTAATGTTTAATCTGTTGAAATATACAATTAAAAATATATAATTATTCGTGAGTATAAATCATATTATTCTTAGCTTTCATATTCTTCTACGAAGCTTCAATCACCACCAAAGATGATCAACGGCAACAACCATGAAACCACCACCACAAGAACACATGCATTCGTTGGTAGTGGAATTCTCTGTCCTTCATTGCAAGACATTTGGAAATTTGCAAAACATTATTAAAAGGATGGTACTCCTAGAATTAGACAAAAAAATTGAAATATTTGCTGAAAACAGAACAATATGGTAAAATGTAACATGAATTGAAAACTGGAGTGAAAGGCGCGTGTTGTAAAAAGAAAGCAGTGACGAGTGAGATAAGGAAGCAACAACAAAGGGATGATTGGAGGCAATGAAATTGCAGAGCTTGTAGCCTGTGGTCACGTGCGCTGCACCTTCCTCCTTCTTCTTATCACCTCCTCCCTGTCCTATTCGCACGTGATGTCTTTTACTCAAACTCTTCTTCCACCTTCTTATCTTAAAAAAAATAAACAAATTAATTAAATAATATGATTAATGTGAAGTATAATTATGAACATTTCATAAAATAAAAGGATTTACCGTTAGTATAGGAAGTTATCTTTTTAAAAATGATCCGAAGTAATGTGATGGAGGTTAGTTAAATGCAATGAAGATTCTTTTATTATTAATCATAGTGAAAGAGTGTAAAGAAGAAAGTGGTTATAAAGAGGTAGAATGAGAAGAAAGAGATTTAATATTTTTATTGAATCTCTCTTCAATCAAGGTAAATATCTTTACTATTATAATTTGTGAAAATTATAGACTTCAAAATCATTATATGTACAGTAGTTTTGTTACATGAAAATTATAATCAATATTTAAACATGCATGTAGTGTCATGGTCAAATTGTTTAAATTTATGATTCTTTATTAATAATGTTTTTTTCCATTTTTATGAATCCTAATTTTAAAGTTATGAATTTATAGACGATAGAATTTAGGTAATTAAATTATTATAAAACTTTATGGATTGAGTATGTGGTATTTCCTTGCATTACAAATTGATTTCAAATTGAAATAATAAAATTTTAATTGATATGCATCCAAAAGTATGGAATTGCAAAGCCTTTCCTTGTCAATTATCAATTTCAATTCTAATTGGAATTAAATTGAAACACGCTTCTGTTGTGCTATTTAGAATTTGTTTCAATTGAATGCTTTGTATTCAGATAGAAATCTCTTCTTAGCTGAATATCAATTTCACATGTATTTGGTTTTACCTGAATTCAATTTTATTTGGTTATAATATTGTAATTGATAAAGAAATGATGTCACGTAAATTAAGGGAATTTAGTCTCATTCAACTAATACGTCCTGATACAATTGTATATATATTTTACTTATAAGTTATTAATTTAATGATTAATTGTATGGTAGATTTGTAATCAAATGTTTATGTTTTATTTAATTTTAAATTAGTAATGGATTTTATTTTAATTAACAATAGAATGAATGCAAATTATAAATAATTATTAAGTTAATTGAAATTCATTATTATAAGATATTTAAGGACCATTCAATAATTTGTTAGTTATTCTTATAATTAATGGATATCAATCTTGATAGAGAGTATGTATTATTTATATATTAAAAAATAATAAGTATTTTTTATTTAATACATATGTCTTGTCAAATAATATTAATATTATTAGTATCATTATGTTTTTGTGTATTAATAAATCATCTAAAGAAAATCATCGTTACACATAAGATGTCTATACACATATAATGCCTGTACACATAAAATGCTTGTTTGTTGTTTGAATATGCATTTTATATTTAATTTAAGATTTAAAGTATTAATGTGTTAAGCATGTTTGATTGCATTATTTTTATATTCACAAGTTATGTTTGTTCCAATTTAACTTACATATGTTGGATCTTGATTTAGCTTTTCAAATTGAAAAACCTAGTATTATTAGGGATGCTAGTAGTAAAGAAGAGAAAGTCAATTATAAAAAGTGGTAAAAGTCAAACACACTTAGCCTGATATTTATGTGAATGAACATAACAAGATTAAAAGTGTGCCCTTGTGCAAGATAATTGATGAAATTTATGAAAAAAGACTTCCAATCTCTGCTGATACATTAATAAGTTCTTGACCACTATGAAATTTTGTGATTTTAATATTATACGTGAACATCTTTTTAACATGACAAATATTACAACAAAATTTAAGTTTCTTAAAATAATAATAGACAATTCCATTTAAATTTATTACTACTCAGAAATGATCATTTTCAAATACCATAAAAAATAAATGAAATGTACGTGAATTATATAATATGATAATTTAAGAAAAAATCAAATTTAAGAATCAAGAAAACCAATTCATTCACGACTCATTAAAGAGCTATAGTATACCAGAACCATATCCTAAATTTGAAGGCACATCTCCCACTCCCACTCATCATTTATTCATTTCCAAATAATCTATTTATTTTACCATCTTTTCTCTCCCCTTAATAACCTACTTTCCCATTCTAAACACACCATTAACACCAAAGCAATATATTCATCGTTAATGTTCATGGAATACATTTAGTGTGCCGTGAAAAAATGATGAGAAGTTTGAAAAACAAGAAATAATAACAATAATAGTGTTTGTATTGTGAAAACAGTGAGAGAGAAAGAGAGGTGAGAAAGCAGAAAAGGGAGGCATTTGCCACAGACAGACACTGTACTCGCAAGGTACAAGTTTGGTTATTTAGTATTTACATTTACACTTACAAAACAATAGTATTACCACTGCACCTCTCAGTTCTCACACCACACGGATGGACACATGAATTCTCTGAAAGTATCATCAACTTTTATATTCCCGAGACCAATACTTTCTCCCTCGTTTCCTTCCTCTCCTTCTAATCTATCTGGCCTCGTTCCTCTCTACACTATTTTACTCCCTCCTATACCTATCACAATACATTTTTATAACTTTTTTACATCTCAATTTGGATCACATTCTCATACATAATCTATATATTTATTCATTCATCTTGGTGTTGTCCTTGATTCCAACCATTTATACGAGTTATGAATTAGTTTGCATGTTATGCGTTCGGTGTGCAATAGTTTCGGATTCAAGAAAACCATTAAAAATATGATTATACTTTTTTTATAGAAACTCGAATTGGGTGTTTGTCCAATTGACACTTTTTTTTTTTTTTTTTTTTTTTTTTTTAATTTTGGTTTTTTTTTTTTTTTTTTTTTTTTTTTTTTTTTTTCTTTTTTTTTTTTTTTTTTGCCTTTTTCTATCACATTATGGTAGTGTTTGTTGTTTATTGTGTTTATTGAATACATCTATTGTATCCCTTCTTGATCATATTTCTAGTTTGTAGGCATTAATTACGTATTAAGAATACAAGTAGCAAAGCTAATCAAATGATTTAAGAGATTTCCTTCACACTCAATGCGGCTGATAAAGCTTCTGATATTGACAAATAAAATATGGTTTGGTGGGCTTTTCCCGTTTTTTTTTCCTCTCATAAATAGCCGTTGGGTAGGTTTTGTTTGCAAGCTTCAGTGGTTGTTGTGGTTGCTAGTTGTTAGTTAAGATTTTCGTACCATTATTTGGTAGTGTGCTAGTGTTTTGACATAGGTTTGTATTAAGGCAAAAACTATCTATATTTAGGGGATAAAAATCACATTGTATCAGAAACGATTTTAGAAGATTTCAACCATCATGATCTAAAACAGTAGCATTGATTTTACCGAAACATCTAATTAATAAACACATATATTATTCACAATATAAGGCCAAAATCTCCTTTATGCTAGTCTTCCAATATTATAAACTCTTTACCTATTCCTTTTCCTGTCAAATTTCTTTTCCACTCACACTTACACACTCACACCACCTTTCTTTTTCTATTATTTTCCCTCTGCTTTCTGTCTTTACCAAAGATGTTGATCTGCCAAAAGTCTCGTGCACGCTGATGATTTTTCCCCTTTTCTGCTGAACACGGAGACGAACCTTGAGACTTGAGTACTTCACTAATAACAAGCATCATTCAAGATTCATCCCCCACTTCATTTCACCACACATATATGATTCATACCACACTATCTCATTTCAAATACCAAGTGCTCCCTCGAATCTTCCCATCAAAAGAAAGATATTATTACTTAGAAGAAACCATTTGTGAATGGATGAATCTGGGGGAATGCACTATTCATCCACAATGCATAGTTGCACTATAAGGTGACAAATTATGTAAGAAAATGTGAAAAATTAAATTTTTACTTTACTTAAATATAGAACTTAACTGAGAACATGCGTGTAAGAAATAAAAAATAAAGGAAAAGCACCAGTTGCAACAAGACCTACCCTACACTATAGCCACAGTGGGTTACATTTTGATAAAGACAAACAGCATTTCGTCATCTTCCATTAAACACTTTCCTCTCTCTCTCTCTCAGACACACTCTCACTCACAAATAGTAGCCACCTTGCAATCTGTTACCGAGGATAATAGGCCACTCCACCTCACAACCAAGTAAGGCTAAGCAATCTTTCATTTATTGACTGTGATTTATAGAGCTACCATCCCAAAAAATCATCTCTTGTGTCACACAATGGCTATGCCATGACTTGGCAAGTGTTATTCTGAAACCAAATAAAAAGAAAAAGGAAAAAAAATGGAGACAGATAGAGAGAGACCCCATCGCAGCACAAGTAGCAATAGCAGCAGCACAAGCGAGTTGTTTGTTTGCTTCACTTCCCGTTTGTCCTCTTCATCCATGAAGCTCTCTTCTAAGTCCATTCTCAGCCCAAGCCGCAGCAGAGACCCTCCTCAGATTTCCCTCTCTTCTTCCCTCAGCAGGAGGCTCAAGAGCAATGGCAGCATGAAGGGGGGCCAAGCCTCTCCCATGTTCCCAACTGCTGGTAAGAGAAGAGGGTGCGGCTTTGAGAACCCTGAACCTTCTTCTCCCAAAGTCACTTGCATTGGGCAGGTGAGGGTGAAGACCAAGAAGCAAGGGAAGAAGATAAGGGCAAGGTCTAAGAGGAGAGGGGAGGCTAGCTTTAGGAAGGGTGAACAAGGTGGTGCAAATGGCAATGGAAATGCAAATCCTAATGCAGATCTCACTAGACAAAACAGCCAAGGGTTTCAGCATCATCAGAACTGTTTGAAGCATCGGAATCAGAGATGGGTGCATCTTCCCTTGACAATATGTGAGGCCTTGAGGGAGTTCAGCTGCTTCTTTCCTTGCAGGTCATCTTGCATGTCAAGTGAGAAGAAGGAAAAGGGTGGTGGAGTGGAAGGGGGAGGACTTGTGAGAGAGGGTTCGTGTGGGAACGGACTTGGAAGGTGGCTGGTGGCTTTGCAGGATGGGGATGGGAAGGGAAGGGGGATTGAGTTGGTGATGGAGGAAGAAATGGAGGATGGAAGAGAGAGAGGTGAGAGGAGCCACAGCCAGAGGAGGCATGTGTTTGAGGACATTGATGTTGATTTGGTGGTGGGAGAGGAAGAAGAGAAGAAGAATCAGGAGGTGGTGGTGGGAGAGGAAGAAGAGAAAGCAAGAGTTAGCATATGTATTCCTCCAAAAAATGCTCTTTTGTTGATGAGATGCAGATCTGATCCAGTGAAAATGGCAGCTCTGGCTAACCGTTTTTGGGAATCACCTGTTCACAAAAACAAATGTCAAGAAGAAGAAAAAGAAGCTGAGGAACATGACGAAGATAGTGAGGATGAAGATGAACAAGAAGTAGAAGAAGATGACGACAAAGAGCAACCCATCAAAGTGAAAGAGGATGATCAGCAAGTACAAGAAGAAGAAGAAGAAGAAGAAGTTGAAAGAGAAACGAAAGAAGATACCATTTGCCAAAGAGGAACAGAAACTATGGTGGTGGTCAGTGAGGAAGAAGAAGAACAAGAACAAGAAGCTGGGAAGGAAAGCTATGAAATTGAAAGTGGAGAAAACCTAGAAAGCAAAGGGTTTCATGAAGTAAAAGAAGAGGAAGAAAGGGATGACCCAGAAGCAAATGAAAATGCCATTGAAAAAGATGAAACTTTAACACATCCTGAAGCTCATTCAGATCTCGACAACCTTAAAACCGAAGAAAAAGTGGTCAATCTCCAAGAGGGTAAAGAAGAAGTGAGAGAAAACAACGAAAGCTCAGAACTTTCTTCCACCCCAGAAACGTTCACAGCTTCAGAACCGGAAAACGACGACGCAGAGCCAGAAACAGAAGCGGTGACGACCGAAACTTCAGAAGGGTCAACAGAGGAGGAAGAAGAGAAACTGACTACAGAGAGCGAAACTCAAAATCCGACCCGAGACCCGAATTCGGATCCACAGTCAAAGGAGCGAGAAAATGGGTCAAAATGCGAAGATAGAGGAAGGGAAACGTTGCCGGAGTGCTTGTTACTGATGATGTGCGAGCCGAAGCTGTCAATGGAGGTGTCCAAGGAGACGTGGGTGTGCAGCACGGACTTCATACGGTGGCTACCGGAGAGACCTGCCGCCGCAGGCGCCGCCAAAAAGCCCACCGGAGAGACGTTTACGAAGTCCAAGCCAAAGCCGAAGCCTTGTCCACCGCTGATGCAGCCGCCACGTTCGTCGTGCTCTTTCCCGGCGGTGGGCGGCGGCGCCGGAGTGTCGATGGCGACAATGATTGAGCAGAAGCTGGTGGGGTCGAAATCAGGTAATGGGTACGAGCCGTTTGTGCTGACGCGCTGCAAGTCGGAGCCGATGAGGTCATCGGCTAAGCTGGCTCCCGAGGCTTGCTTTTGGAACAACAGGAAGCTTGAGCCGCACCCACCCGCAGCTCAGCTTGGGGTCGGCGCGCCGGCTGGTGTTGGCTTTTGATTTTCATTTCAGTTCTCTCTTCTCGGAATCTCAAATTTCCCTTTTTTTTTTTAAATTGACAGAATAATCAATTGTTATTATTATGTGTAGATTACTGCTAAACTTTGGGCAGCTTTGGTAAACTTGATTTTGAGTATACTCCTATTTTGCAGTTTTTAGAATGTAATCCTTTGTATAAATAGTTTTAGTGATGGTATTTGTTGTTTGAGTCCATTATTACTCGTTAGTGAATTTATAATAAGAGTTTTAATTTACTTGTGCATTGTTAACTAGTAATGTGGTATGATCTGGTTCATGTTGGTATATTTACTTCTGTGATGGTTGGTATATTTGTTAGTGGAAGTGGTTGGAGAGTTGAAGTATATGTGTATGTATATTGCGTGGTGTGAAGGGCTTGAACATAGAGTGAGTGGGGCATTTTGTTAAGGTTGTTGTGTCTGGTTGTCTAATGCCATAATTAGGTTGGAATTCCTGTGGACTTTGGTCAATGGTCGTTAGTTGTTTTAAAGAACTACTGCTTCTGTGTGATTAAGCTTGTGTAATGTGTTCTTGTCATTATCAAGTCCTTGATGGTAGTTGCATGTGTAATGGGGAATTGATGCCAAGCTGGAGACTTGTGCTCATGCTGAATTGCATTACAGGGAAAACAGTCAAACACAAATTTGACTGGTGCACCTGAATATATTCCTTTCTCCCTTCTTTTTTAGTCATCATATTTTTGGGTGATTTTTATGTTAATTAAATTTTTTATTATTTATATTTTTTGTGTTTTTTAATTTTTAATAGATTACATGGGCATTTAGTATGTGTGAGTAGAGAGAGGAAGAGATCAAATAAAGAACAATCGGTTTATTAAAGTCTAGCAATTTTTTTTATAAATTAGTCTGAAAGGACAAAAGAGAGTAATTAGAAAAACCATTAATGATCCAAATAGGCAATTGATCATGGTGGAAGTTCTTAAGTGACTTTTGGGCATGGATGACCTTCATTCATAAATCATGTTAGTATACCGTACTGAAAAGAAAAGGACAAAATAGGGGTTACAAATGATTTTTATCTTACGTCAATTTTATTAGTAGTATTTATTACTAACTTCTTAATGAATACTCTTAAAATAGTATTAATTAATTGGAGTTCTTTTTGTTCTATGATTCACAATAGTATCTACTTACAACCAATAACTAATTTGTAAGTGTGAATTTCATTATTTAATCATTATTTTGGAATCAAATTAAATTTTTTAATAATATATGCTAAAGACAAACATTATTAATGAACTTTATAAATAGTAGCAAGAGGCTTTGTGGATCTTTTAGCAAAGCATGCATTTGGTTTGTGAAAGTGTGTTGCATGGTGTGATTTGTCTGTGTACTCATAATCTTGAATGAGTATGAGATAAATATTAGTTAATAGCTTGAGCTTTTGAAAGCAACTACACCAAGACTAAGCTGTAAAGTTGGCATTTTGTCTTTCTCTAGAACTGTTTCAGTGTCCATCGCATTTGCAGAATTTCAAAACGTTTCCCCATTAAATAATGGCCTCTAAAGCACAATCAATTCCCAAGGAAGAAAAACTATATCATTATCTTATGCAAAACAAATCATATTTATTCATTTAATTTACTCCTTGGATTCACAGTCTTTGAGGCACCTTCTCCTGATCTCAATATGTTTAAATTTTGAGAGATGATATTCAATTTTCTAGAAATAGCTTTCTTTCAAGAAATACACAACCTTACATTTAAGGTGAACTAAGATCTTCTCTAAGTAAAAAATTGAATTTTTCAAAATATTAAGATCTATGTTAAAAACTGACTTTTTATTTCATACAAAGACCTTGAGTTTGATATCCTTTATTTCATACAAAGACCTTATTTATTAAAATAGGATCAAACCGCTGATCCTATGTTTAATAAATACACTCAAACTAATTTTAGAATGTATTCTTCAACTTGTTTTATTTTGGTATAGACCTATTTCACAATCAGCACTAAAACAAGAAAATTATCTAGCTTACTTTTTTTTTAATTATTAATATGAATAGAGGTGTAAAACACAAACCAAGGTTGAGACAATTGCTTCTTGCTTAAGAAGTTTGAAGATCTTATTTGCTTTATTACATGGGAAAAAGGTAGGAGCGATTGGGAATCTTGAGTTGAAAAAGGACGAACAGAGAAAAACACAATGGAAGCTGGTAACATAAAGTGTTTTTGCTGCAAACTTTTTGAACAGATTGAAAATGGTGTAGGGAATGGGGGATAGAGACTGTGGCACCACAAAAATTGCTAGTTGGCACATGGATTGCAGAAAATCAATAATGAAATAGGCTTTGCCAAAGCCTATCAGGGAAAGTTTTTGCCCCCTTTGTTATATATGTGCAAAGAAAACTATTAGTCAAAGGTATAGAACAAACATTAAACCCACAACCACTTTTTCTTTCATACAAACAATAGTTACATTAAAAGTCACTTCTTTTTAAAACTACATAAGTTGTATATTTTACTTACGAAAATCTATCCAATTTTACATAGTTAAAATTATTTTAGTTAAACATTGTGTAAGATTGAATAATTAATGCATGATTTTTTAGCATGTTCTTGATTCGCCACTTTTGGAGAAAGAGAGAAAATGCAGGGTCCCCACCAATTTCCACCTATGACCTACTGAGAAATATGTTTTAGTGAGAATACAAAAAATGTTTTATTATATTTATATAGAAAAAAGTACAATACAATTATTTTAAATACAAAATGTCATAGCAAAAATAACCGAAATACTTATACCTTTATAAATTATAATCACTCTTTATATATTTTCCATATTATAAAACATTAAAAATAAAATGAATAAATTAATACTAATTTAATCTTTTTTTTTATCTCTTATAATTTTTTAATATTTATTTTAAAAAATATTTTATAGAAACAATGATAACTTTTTTAGAGAGAGATAAAAATTGTTAAATTTATTAATATAAAATATGTACCCTGATTTTAGTTATTGTTGGATCTTTTGAAAAGGACATAATTCCATATCAATGGGACCAAAAACAATATATGTAAGTAACTAGACATAACTTTATCAGTATAAGTTATTAGAATTTTATCCGTATAAGTTATTAGAAGGACAATCATCTACAACTTCATATCAATAATCTATTTGACACAAAAAAGAAATTACACAATATTCATTATATGTTTACATTTGAAACATAATTCATTTGATACTTACCACTGAAAATCTTGAATCAATTTTTTTTTTATGATTGTGCAAATTATGAATGTCACAACACGCATTCTACCAAAATTCCAACAATGGCTCTAGTTGATTATAACAAAGCTTAAGCTTTTGGTGAAGGCCACGGAGATATAAAAAAAAAAGTGAGTCATTTTCAACATGGGACTTGTAAATGACTATGAGTAGTATGTGTTGTGTTTTGGGAATAGGAGAAGATATGTATGAAGAGAAAATATTGTTATTATTTCTTTTTTTTTGAGCCATCAATATCTTACATTTATAATACTTGCATAAATAAAAAATATCTCACTGAAATAAAATTTTAACGTCTACGAAATAATAAAGAGTGAGTATTCTAACAATTAAGAACAAATATTATAATTAAAGACATATTCAGAAACAGAAACAAATCAATATGCAGTTTCAAAAGCAAATTCCTAACACTCCTTCTTGATTTTGGAACTGTAAACTCTAATCTTTTTTCTTATGAATTGCTGACTGGTAGTTAGTGGCTTGGTAAACAAATGGTTTTAAGTTTTGCAATATCCTGAAGTACTCTTCATATCTTTCAAGGAACCACCCAATCAATATCAGAATCAATATCAGAATATCCAACAAACTTTGCTTTATTTTTGTTAATTGAACCGTCACATACAACAATTACATTTCTATTTGGAAGTATGTCAACAAGAGTGTTGTTCTTCTCAATCATATATAACTCCTCCTCCTTATCTTTTTTCCACTTTAGGTGATTAAGAGCTTCCTCATGGTCAGCAGGTTCAAGAACATTCATATTACATCTTTGATATATGTCAGAGAGGGATCTATTACCTCTCACAGGATGATCATCCATATTTTCATCAGAACCTTCTTGCTCAGTTATTTTTGGAACAAAATCAAGGCCTTTAATCTCTTTCACAATCAATTCTTTAGAAACTTTAACATCATCACGAGAATCCAATCCATGATTTTCCACTACTGGCTTCCCATGATTTTCTACTGCAGGCTTCATAGACTGCTTCCTTTATGCCAAATCTATCCCGAATTAACTGCAGAAGAATAAGCAAGATCTGTTTGCAAGTTTACCGAGAAGCTTTTGCCCTTCATCTTTATTGACATCAATTTAATGTCAGTTGTATCAAAGACTTCACAAGTTTTATCTTTAAACACAACAACATAGCCTTTCTCTAAAAGTTGCCCAATACTTAGCAAATTTTGATTAATTTCAGGGACATATAGGACATCAGAGATTATTTTTATACCTGACCGAGCATTAATGGCAATATCACTTATGCCTTTGACCTCAATATACTCTCCATTCCCAATTCTGACTTTCGAAGAGTGGGTTCTGTCCAGCTTTACAAACATGTCTTTATCATGTGTCATGTGATGAGTGCATCCACTATCAATCAACCATGTTTCATTAGTGATGTCACTAGCAAAGCAAGTCGCCACGAAAAGAAGGTTCTCCTCCTTGTCATCAGTCTCTTGAGCAATTTGCACCTCTTGTTTCTTTCTTTTGCATACCTTCTCCATATGACCCTTTTGATTGCAAGAACTACACACCACATCTGGTCTCCACCAACATTTCCAATGTGGATAATTAGTTTTCTTGCAGTGTTGACATGCTGAGTACTTCTCATTCTCGTCATTTTCATCCTCGTCACTTTTCTTCTCATTTTTTCAGCCTTTCTTCTTTGCTTTGTAACTCGACTGTGACCTTGCTAGAAAAACTCCTTCAGTAGTATTCGACTCTTCTCTCAACAACTCTTTTCTCAACAATCTTCTCTGCTCTTGGATTTGCAGAGAGTTCATCAACTCGGTTAGTGAAATTATTGTGAGATCTCTTGAATTTTCAAGTGATGAGATTTTTGCTTCAAATCTTTCTGGAAGACTCACCAACACTTTTTCTATGATCCTTCTATTAGGTAAATCTTCACGTAATAGTCAGATCTTGTTGACCACTGCCAAGAGCCTATCAAAATATTCTTTGATGGTCTCGGCCTCTTTCATTCTCAACATCTCAAATTCTCTTTTGAGATTGAGAACTTGCATCTGTCGAGTTCTTTCATTCTCTTGAAACGCCTCTTAGAGAGTGTTCCAAGCTTCTTTAGCTGTTTCACAAGACATAATTCTAGTGAATACAACATCAGAAACAGAAGAGTGAATACAGGTCTTGGTCTTCGCTCTTCTTATTACTTCATCATTGTAATTTCTGATTTAGGCTACAGTTGGATCTTCTTGTAGCTGTTGGATTTCAGACATTACAACATCACACAAACCGCTTCTAGGTAAGACTTCATTTTGACATACCATATTTGATAGTTTTCTGAAGAGAAAACCTTTTTTTGTATTCCAAAAGTCTTAATTTTGTTTATAGTATCGCCTATACCTCTTGTGAGTTTTTTTTATCACGTTTCTGGTTCTTTATTCCAGTATGACCAACCACTTCAAAATTGTGACAAAGTGGCTCAACGATATTAGACAGTAGAAGAACCCTATGATTGAAACCAAGGACTTCAATTTCGTAAGCTACCAAGAACCAACCGTTTGCTGGTATTCTCGATTCCCTAAGTTTACAACAAGTGCTTTTGTCTTTCCAATATATCTTTATTGCAGCAACTTTTCAGTTGCAAAATTTATGTTTGCTGATTCTTTAATAACTAGCAATACATGTAAGTGAACAGACATAATTTTTAAATGTTTTTGGGTTCTCTTCTTTTAATATTATTCAATTTTAATATTTTTACTCAATTGAAACTCAGACTTACATTTAAAATTTTATCGATATAAATTATTAGAAGGACAATCATCTACTAATAATTTATTTGATATAAAAAAAAAGTTACACAGTATTCATTATATGTTTACATTTGATTTTACCTCTTTGGGTGATGTACACCAAACATGATTCATTTGATACTTACCACAGAAAATCTTGAATCATTTTTTATGACTGTGCAAATTATGAATGTCACAAACTGAAGCATCTCAAAGTAAGAGTCTTGGATTTGAGTGAATGCAACTTGGGGTCAAGACAGGCCTTAGATCCAGACACAATTCTTGTCACTGCAAAGGTTCCAATTTGAAGCATTTGTTTAACATGAATAGGTGGCAGAGGAGAATGGCAACACTGCTACAATGCACATGAACTACTACATTTGCAAGAACAGTGGCTCTAGTTGATTATAATAAAGCTTAAGCTTTTGGTGAAGGCAGCAAGTGGAAATGGTACATTTGTTTGAGTTGCATTGAATGGATTGAGGCAGCAAGTTCTCAGCTTCTTCCTATCAAAACAAAATTGAAAATTTTGACAAGCCGGCCAGAATAAACCAGGGAATATGGCCAAAAACAAATGTTGCAAGGTATGTCAAGCCATTCAATGAGGTCCTGTAACAGAAGGGTCTCAGTTAGAAAAAAAAGTGAATAGAGTTACCTTATGGTGATAGTAATCTGGCAAACCTGAAAAGCATGCAATTTCTAAGTATCAATGACTTAAACCTCTATTCTGTTGTCATTTTTCTTCACTAATTCAATAAACTGCTTCTATCACTCATTTATGATAGAAATTCTATGAATGAATGTGACACAAGGTAAAGTGCTTATGAGATACACAGAAAAATTGCAATTGCAGCTAGAAATGCTCTTAGAGAGTAGATGAATGTGTATAAATTAAGTTAAAAAGGTTGGGTGTGGTGGAGAAGTGAGGAGAAAAGTGAACCGGAAATCATTCAACAACAAATGATAGCAGCCACTACCTCAAACCTCTTCCATGGTTTTATCATGGATATCAACGACTCATATAAGGCATCAATGTTTCTTTGTTTGTTAACACGAGGGAAACATTGGATAAACACCCCTTTTAAGTATGATGGGTTTAGGGTTTAAACAACTATGAGTTGTATCCAACCCCACACCCTTAACACACCTCCCAAATGATGATATATAAACCATTGAAAATGGTAGGATATTTCGGATGTGGGACTTATAAATTAGATTATTTTGTTATTCCAAAAGTCTTAATTTTGTTTATAGCATCGCCTACCCCTCGGAGGAAATCTGATGTTCTTATTCCAGGTAAGTACACAATTCCTGCTATACCTCTTGCGATTTTTTTATCACGTTTCTGATTTCAGTATGACCAACCACTTCAAAATTGTGACAAAGTGGCTCAACGACATTAGACTGTAGAAGAACCCTATGATTGAAACCAAGGACTTCAATTTCATAAGCTACCAAGAACCAACCGTTTGCTGGTATTCTCGATTCCCTAAGTTTACAACAAGTGCTTTTGTCTTTCCAATATATCTTTATTGCAGCAACTTTTCAGCTGCAAAATTTATGTTTGCTGACTGTTTCATAACTAGCAATACTTGCAAAATTTCCTTGTTCCCCCATAAAAAGCAATATTGAATAAAAAACCATTTGCATGATACACTAGTTTGTTTACATGAGAAATCAAGTATCATACAGTCAATTATATGAAATTATTAAATTTATAATGAACGGGAATCTTAGCTGCAACAGGAACACAGAAACATTTCTTACTGTACCCTTTAATCCCCTTTTGCACTTTTTTTTTAAAAATTTTATTTAATGTTGATACTTTTTTTTTTTTTTTCATTTTTGAGAGTTTGATTTGATCATCATGCTACATTTGTTGTAACACTGATGTAAAATTGGCCTTGTGTACTTTGCCTATTAGCCTTGTATGCATGTGAAGGAAATATACCTCCATATTACCCAGCAAGAAAATATGGCACCATCTTTGGTTTAACCTCCATGGAGATCTACCATAATAAAATATACCAGTATGCACCAAAATAATGTACCAGTTATTAATCAGCCTGCACTAAAAGTCCATGGTTTAAATTCACAGTTACTATCATAATAAAATGTACCACTCTGCACCAAAATAATAAAAATCTTAAAACCTAGAATTCTGATTTTTCTATTTTACCACTTCCCTGCTTGTTGTCTTCCTTTGTTTTAATTAATAACTTCACACACTTCACCTCATCACTTTGCTAACATTGTATCACATTTGTTTGCTTTCAACCTCTCATTTCTTTGTCTCCTATTCCAACACTTATAATTTTCTTGTGCTTGTTATGATAATAATGTAAGGATGTAAGATTTACTATTTTTCTCATTTCTTCATTTTACAATTATGGATGCACAGCAGTATATATTTAGTATTGGTACAAGGGGTACCATCACTTTACAATGCACTGAAATTATGTTTCAAACAAGTACATTCACTCTGGTTTTTAGCAGTAATATTATAACTGTAATAAGTGTCGCTGTCCACAATTTATAACCTTGGTTTGGACTCAACATGGGAAGCGGAAGTTCACATGATTTTGACTGTAAGCATATATAGCTAAAGATTCTGAAGTTACGAGTAAAGTGAGTTAAAGAAATTCAATAAAGATTCTAAGTTTATTTTCTGCCCAACATGATTAAATGTAAGAATTGTGATGGAGAATCCTCCGGTGACACGACACTAAACTTGTAATACTCATGCTCCTGCCAACATTGCTGATTGTTCTCTTAGAGAAGAATATCAAGGATTAGAAACTGAGCTGGATTTTGTAGGGTATATTATGCCAAATGTTGGTGTTAGAGACAAAGACTGTCAACTTATCAAGATCCTTAGGTTCAGAGGAAAAACTTCAAATCTGCAGCCATTTATCTATACCTGCCAAAGGTATGTTTTTGGTGGGCTTACATTGGGAAGCTTTGCTCAACTAATTTTCCCTTTTCCCTTAGTTGTCTTCTGTTTTAGTTTTTTGTTAGTATACTCTTTTTATGTTTTAGCTAGGGCCTGTACCATAGTGTATAAATAGGACCCTTGTGTTGGTATTCGTATCACACCATTGCATTTATCAATCTAGATTACTGTTAAAGTCTTCTCTCTCTTTTACTCTTGCACGTGAACCTTTTAATTTCAACAAAAAAACCTTGTTTTGCGGTTTAGTGATTTTTTAAATTATGAATATTGTGGAAATATGCCAATATGTGATATGAATACATAACAGAGCTGGTTATAGTTGTAGTAGAATCATTGCTTATATTTAAGGCTTGCCTCTGGATAGTACAATTTTCTGTTCATTTTGATGTATTTGTATCGTTAATTAAAACTAACTGCCCTGTTCTTATGAATATTTTTCAGAGCAGGAAAACCAAGTACCAACAGTTTTAAGTGCAGAAATCTTTTTCTTATAGAGATGTTATTCAGCACTTTGTAATCATCGAACTTTGACTGACCCTATTTTGATCTGAACCGCCTTTTTGTTTCAGGTTCTTTCAGTTTGCTGTTATTAATACTCTATAGTGTACTAGTATCTTTCATCTTGACATACTATTAATATGGAAAAATCTATAACCGACAGGTATTTTTTGCATACTTCAAAGTTCATAGCAACTTTCTCTTGAGAAATTATAACAGCTCTTCAAAATCTTGTGCAACGTCTGCACAGCATCTTAAATTGTTAAATACTTATACCTAGTTGTGATTTGTGAAAGTCATAATTCAGGATTTATATGTTATAAATCGGTAGATTTTTGGATAATCATTGTATATGCTCATAAAAGGAGCATACATGATTAAGAAAATGATTTGTATAGCAGAACAAAAACCACGAGTTACTATTATTACCATTATTATTTTTTCTGTTCTTAGGCAATTGTTACAAAGAATTGATCAGTAAAGTTATGATCCAGGTTCTGGATTTGAATGCAGTCAATGGCTTTTCTCAGCATTCCTGGTGTACGTTTGAAGCCACTGCTCTAGCCCAAAACTTGATCTGCTGTTTCATGTCCCCTGCAGACTTATTAGAAGCCCAATTTGGAATAGGAGGAGCACAACTTTGCACCAACCATGCCTCTGATAAGTATGGTCTCCTTGCGGCCTTATCTTCTTCTGTCTCATCTCTTTTTTTCTCTTGCAAACCAGGCAGTATGTTAGCTAAACTTGGGCTTAAGGTTTCTTTCTCAAAGGAGAATCCCAAATCCTTGAACCCCTGAACCTCTTCATATTCAAGATCACTCAGGCTTCTCCTCATTGTTTTCTGATTCAGGTACCTGCGCCTCATCTCCATAATACCCTCTGTGTTGAAGCTTTCAACCTCGGTCTTTCTCGCTGGTCTACTACATCTTGGAATGCTACAAGACTGTCATGCATAGCCAAAACAAAAATGACATAATGTGAGGACTGAAGAGTTAACTTCAACACATTCAAATCAATCTGAATTTGGAAGTGTATATATGTTTTGAACTTTACTTGGTAAAGAACTATGGACTTTTCTTAAAGTAGCATTGTAGCAGCAAGCTACACACACACGTGTGTGCTGCCTGTCCTTTTCTTATGATGATTTTACTTATGCCAAAAACTTTTGGCCTTTTTGGCCATGCTGTAATTGGTGCTGGCCACACTAAAAGCAATCATAAACTTTAGAAGGGACAGAATCTCATACATTTAGACTCTAAATGAAAAGGAGTCTGTTACTTAATATCTTAGAAAAGCAGATGATTGAAGTATACCTTAGAGGTTTGCCTGGGGGGCAGGATGTCAATATGGGTAGGTGTTGATGGTTGCTTGTGGGATCTGCCAGTTCTAGTATCATTTACTTGGAACTTTTCCTCTCTCCCTATGGATGGAGGCAAAGATGGTGTTCTTAGCAGTTTGCTTTTCCTTCTTCTACAATCACTACGGGTTTTACTAGCTGAATGAGACACCATAGGATCTGTTGGTTGGTGCATAGATTTGCTTGTAGTAGAACTGCTTCCATTTTGGCCTTCTTGTTCCTCTCTCAATCTCAATGGTGGCATGGATGGTGCTCTCTGGATCTTCTTGGATTGAACTAAAGCACCATTGTTTGGTGGTTTCATTGGTGACACATCAGAATCTTTCACTAAAAAATCCGGGGGGCTGATTAGGCCAGTGGAAGGGTAAGGATCAGAGTGACACCTTGGCATCCTTGGTGGTGTTATCTTTAACAAGTTGTCAAAGAACCAGCACTCCTCCAGAAGATCAGCAGCTTCCATTTTTTCATCTTTGCAAAAAGAAGACTCACAAGAGTTGCCAATTGGCTCCATTAGTTTCCACTTTTCCAACTGTCACACCCCTTAATGTGTTATTCTGAATTTATATGGAGGCTTTTTGCATCTGTAGTAGTCATTGAATTCTTATTAAAATAGCTGAATGTTGTGCACACATTTTAGCAATAAAAATCTCAAGCTGAGCTTTCTTTCTAGATAAGCCATGTGAGATATGACAGCATGTGCTTTAAGATGTCCTTATTCATTGTTTAGCCACAAAGTGGTTACTGTCCAAAAACCAAGTGTTATTTAATCCAAAAAAATGGATTTCCCAAAGGCATTTCATGAAGTGAAATAATAGTTCTGAGATGAGAGGGCAAGTGGGGTCATGGGGCATTCAAGCTTCACAACAAAAAAATAATGGATAGGGACGATTTCTTTGGGATTGCCTTTATCATGCCAGCACATCCCCATGTGCTGTGGTTTTTGTTTATGCAGCCACTTCACATCACAAAACAAGTTAAATTAATCATTGTGTTTGGTTTTGTTTGACTGCTTCAACATAATTTGGTAATGGTGTCAAAAGGTTTCGTTATTACGTTATTTTCTCTTAGATTTAAAACATATTAAAATCTTAAACTTGATTAATCATAATAGTTCTTAGCATGCAGTTTCTGAAGACCTTAACTCCTTTCTCCAGGTGTCTGTGTGGCTATTTGTAGGGTTCATGACTTTTGCAATGTTCCACAACAATTCACACCATCAATGTTCTTAGCTGTCTAAATATTATGAGAGTTTAAAAAATTGAAGCAAACTAATGAAATTGAATGGAACTATTAATTTAGTTGAGTTTGGTAGAGGAATGAAACCAATTATTTAATCAAATCTAGGTTGATGCTTAGTTAAGGAAGATGCCAAAAACAATGAATTATTTTCTTGTACTTGTTAACCTATCGATTAACCACTCTAGAATCTTGACCAATTTGGTTAAATTTTTAAGTTTATTCTGGTTAGGTAAAATTACTTTTAAATTAATTGGCTCCTCTAGCTAGTATCTATTATTGAGTTTGATTCGCAAATAAAATTATAAGCAAAAGATTTTGGTGTTTTTTCTTTTTTTGTAAATTCTTAAAAAAATTAAGAAAATAAAATTGATTGTTTGAATGAATAAAAATAAACCAAAATAATATAATTTTTCCGGTGACAATGTATGTTACAGGAAAATCAATTGTTTTTGCGTTATATTCAGAAGTAATAGCATATCTTTGTCATTTTTCATTTTTCAATGTCACAGGAGATTCCATCAGAAAACTAAACATGATAACAGTAAATATCAGAAATTAACATATTCATTTAAAAATATCACACCTATTATAAATATATATTTCATTATTTTTTTTTTGTCGGTGATTCAAATACTTATATAATTATCATAAGGTAGTTAAACAGGGTGTATGTTTCATAAATAATTGTTAAAATATCATTTTTTTTTAAGTAAAAGCGTTTTTCTCGAAAACTAAAAACTCTCGATGCCAAATTTACTGCAATCAGAACTACACACATTTAACTTTAGCTGGATCCATTGGCTTATACGAAAAGAAAGAGATCTTTTATTTTTCTTATTTGACGATATAAAAAGTTAAAGAAATAAAGAATGTGTATAAAATAACTTAAATAAAAAAATAAATACTTACATTTGCGAAACTACCATCTTTTGTCAAAAGTAGAATCTACTTCATTCATCTTTTTTGTTACATGTTAACCTTATCAAATGATGAATAGATTCCGAAATGTAAAGTTGTCTTTTCTTCTATAATTATTTCTCCTCTTTTCTTCTATGCTAAAAATTTGTTATACCCAAAATAAAGTGAAGGAAAGAAAGATATGGTAAATAAATGTTGACCAAAATTAGGTTGCTCGTTGGATTTTTCAAATCTAATTTGGATCTCATCCATATCTAATAAAATATAAAATAGATGGATGTAAAATCTATATTTATTCTAGTTAGACCAAATTGATTTGAATTTTTTTAATTTAATTTAAATTGAATTAAATTTATTCTATCAATTAGATTAAATTTGATATAGATCAAATTTATCAATCTACCATAAAATCAATCCAATTTAACTTGATATTATCTCAATTCGGTCTAAGTTCAATATATTAATTAAACATGACCTTAACTTGACTTGACTTAGTATCTCAATTTTATATTTGTAATGTTCATATCTTGTCCTAAACATTTATTGTCGGTATATCACTTGATGTGTTTATATGATGGTAATATGTCATTTTAATCAATCTTTAAAAATATTATATCTTCTCTCAATTGATTCACTAAATCATTAATTTTAGTCAATGGATACTTATTCTTAAAAGTGATTTTGTTGAATGGGTGATAATAATGGATGAATAATCTAATACTTTCATAGTTCTAGTAAAAAAAACTTCCTAATGGATCCTCTAATTGTCATTCCAACTCAACTAACTCTAGAGATAACATCCTATATAATTTTATAACATAATGCTTTTGGTATTAAATGTTTGATAAACTTTATATTTTTCAAGGATTAAACCAAAAATATCATTAGAAAACGGGGTAAACCATGAGTATCATTGAAAAAAAAAATCAAGGAAGTCACATATTATAGGCAAACTCTTTGTTTTCAAGTCTTCCTTGACTTTCAAGAAAAAGATGATCATGTAAAGTTGGAATTTCTTTCTTTCAAAAAACACATATATGGTAACAGACATCATTTTAATCCCCTTAAATTTTCTAGTCTAGTTTCACATATTATTTTGACAATGTAAAAAGACATGACTTGAAGATAATTAGTCCAATTGTTGATAATTATTCCATAATTAGTCTTTTTAGTTGATGTTCATCATTAATTTATGAATCTATTTCTAATCACATTACAAATTTTTTGTGAATTTCTAAACATTTTATTTTCAATTAACCATTTAGAATTGATCCATTGTATAAAATTTAAACTAAAGCCATTAATTAAATCTAAGAAAAGTAATTACATAAACTTAAATATTATTTTGACATAATTGAAAGAATTTAATCAAACAAATTTAGTTACATATATAAAGAACATTGAAACGCAAACTTTTAAAGTTTAGAAAAATCAAATCTTAACCAATAAATGAAGAATCAAACTAGAAAATTAACTTATAAATTTAGAAAGCCATAACGAAAGTAATAAAATGCAAAAAACAAAAAAATAAATTGCATCATTAAAATGTAAACATAAAAACATAGAAAAAAAAAACTGATTGGGTAACATTACTTAGTAAATTGACAAATAAATCAGTTATTGTAAAATTTAAATATTTATTGAGCGAATTGTGTTAGCTAAAAGAGTTCTCAAAGAATTTTTTTTATCTATATTTTTTATCTTCGTCTTTGTCTCCATCCACCTACACTAAAAAATTAACTAAAATCATTAAATATATATCCACTTAAAATTGTTTATGAATAAATCAACTTTTAATATTCATTTATCAAAAATATTGTAAAGATGGACATTTAAATACTAAAAATATGATAAACAATTTAAATTGTTAAACTAAGTATGCATATATTATGCCTTCAAGGACATGGTGTGAAGAAAATGAGCCGCCCACGTCAAAGTACAATTCTTGCAGCCGACAAACATTTTTTTTTTTTTGCGTTTGTTAAAAGCATAAACTTTGAATGAATTGAATAAAACATTTCTTTTAATCATTTGAAAGAATTGATGTACACCGTGAATTAAAAGGTGTAATAGGTAAATATGAATTTAGCAATTACTATTTTAATCTATTTATTGCAGAAGGAAAACGTATTTATCGTTATAACTTTTAATATATAAAATTTATATATTAAATGTATAGTAAATAATTTGAATTTATTGTAAAATTGTTTTTAAATTAAAAAGTACTTAGTTGAAAAAAAGGATAAAATATAATAGAAGAATGGTTTTAAAAGATTGAGAAACATTGTTTAACCTACTGTAGGAATGGTAGGTGAAATAGACATGTTCTAAAAGAGTGTATAAAAAAATCTAATTAAAAAATAAGGTGAATTTCAAGAAGTCTTGAGCAATGCTACATAATTTTAGTTCTCAATCTCATTTGAAAGAAATTAGACTGATTTATCTGTATTTAAGGTAACACACAACTCTTAGAAAAAACAATTGATTATAATAATTTCCATGATAGAATAATCTGATTTCATTTAACAAAATATATTTAAATGAAATACTGTTTGATAAGTCATTAACTAGAGTGTACAGTTGCAAATACGACTGTACATCTATCAATGCATTTAATTTTTATATTATTAGAAAACATAAACTAATACTTAACTTCATTATATTTTTAATTCCGAGTCCTATTAATTATGTTAGAAGTATCTATCCATTGTTGAACTTTAAAATTAACAAAAGAAAATATCCACTTTTTTAAAATATATCTTTAAGCACTAAATTTTAAATATTAAAATAATATTGTTTTCTAACTGTTTATAGTACCCTAAAGAATAAATTTAAAGATAAAATGTAAAAATATGGAATTTATTTAGAAGTAGAAGTGGTTTAATTAAAAATGACACTTGAATATTTTAATGATAAAAATAAAAGTGTATAAATAAGCTATATATATTTAACTTAGTTTCACTTTAAGTTAGTCACCTTCTATTAAAAAGAAACCCCTTTCTCTTTCTTTTCTGATATTTTTTTAGGTTTCTGATCTCACTCTTTATCAAATTGAAGATCAAAGACTATATCTAGACTACAGTGAGTATAACAAACTCATCTCATCCGATCAGAAGTTAGAATTGAGTAAGTAAGTTCAATTTCTACTCTTTCCCTCAAGTCAGTTCTCAGTTTTTTCCTTTCCCTTTAGTTAGAGGTGTTGCATGCAATGTTTCATGTTTCAGAATAGGTTTCTGTTAGCTCAAAGCTTTAGTGATGCGATTAGATCATTAAATAGGTATTCTTAGTGCAGATTAAGATATCTCTTCAGTCCTGAGAAATTAGAGCTTTAATGATTGAAGATCAAAGACTATATCTAAACTTGTGGGTGGCAGTGAGTATAACATCCGATCAGAAGTTAGAATAGAGTAAGTAAGTTCAGTTTCTACTCTTTCCCTCATTCCCTCAGTTCTCAGTTTTGTCTTTTCTCTCTAGTTAGAAGTGTTGCATGCGATGTTTCATGTTTCAAAATAGGTTTCAGATAGCTCAGAGCTTTAGTGATGCGATTAGATCATTAAATAGATATTATTGATGCAGATTAAGATATCTTTACAGTCCTGAAAAATTAGAGCTTTAATAATGTAATTATATCATTAAATATATATTCTTGATGTACGTTAGGATATGTCTTCAATCCTAAAAAATATCCTTAAAAAATTATAGTGTCCTTTGCGAATGTTGTTGCTTTTGAATAAGGTAATAAAATTATAATATGGGACTTGTAAAATATTAGTTTTAAATCTATTAAGATTTAATGTAGCCGAAGTGTATGTTGAAATGACCTGATTGCCTATGCTTTAGTTTGTTTGGAGGTTTGAAATTGGCTATTACGTTAACTTTAATATATTTGATGTCGTGTTTAAAATTTTTGTATGACAATTATATTAGAATCAGAGTTTAGAATCTTATAATTATGTAATATGAAGAATAGAAGGGATGATGTTAGTAATGGTAGACATATGTTGAGTTAAAATTCCAAAAATGAATTAGATTATAATGAGTTGCATAATTAAATTGAAATAATTTAAAATATGAGAAATGCTAGCTTTCCAAAATTTTATGTGGAGACGCTGGGGAAACAGATGCGTCAGGCGTTTAAATATACGAAGATATAGGTTGATATGTATTTGAGGCATTAGAGTAATTCTACTCATTCCATATTTTCATCAGTACCAACTATCTATGGAGGTGCAGAAAGAAGCCGTCTTTGACAAACTGTAACCAGGCTTAAGCCCAAATTTCAGGATTAAAAACATGATTTAGCATTTAATATTCTAGAAATGAGAAGAAGAAAAGGGCGGATTAGGATTTGGTGGTTGGAGTCTACAGGAATAAGCATGAGTGAGAGCATAGAGGATTTAAGACTGGAATTTTGATTATGGAGGCACTTGAAAGTTGAAAGTTGGTGGTGGTTTCCACGCCAAAACTATATTTGAGTCTCAAAAAGGTTATATACAAATGCCGCATCAGCACCAAAAATTTGCCAAGCAATTCAAGTTATGGATCAATAGCCTAACCAAAAGGGCGCTTTGTCATTAGTATCAAGTCTCTAAGAGAACAAAGGCACAAGTTCTCAAATTTACAGTGAACTGACATATCCTTGTCAGGGTCCATATGAACTAGTACACCATCTCTGAAAACAAATTTAAGATCAACCATTGCTGATTCTTCATTCAGTGCCGTATCTTCAATTGTAGTTGCAGAGTGAGAATCACATTCGGCAGGCACAACTTTCTTGTCTTGGCTTTCAGCATTGCACGTTCTCAGGTTCAAACAATCAAGAGATGGTCCATGATTTTCATTCCTTGAGCTTTTATTTGATGAATCAATGAAATCTTCAGCCATGAAGCTTTTTCTAACTGCTGAAATAAGATCCACAGATAATGATGCAACAGTATCATGGACATCTTCTACACTCCACTGGTCACTGTTCAACCCCCACTCTCCACGAAGCATTTTCTTTGTCAAATGATGGAGATTACGGAGACATGCAGGGCAACATTGATACAAACAAATAACCCCTGATTCAGCAGGAGCACTACTATTACTTGAAGAGACATTATTATCTGTAGCATTCTCATGTTTATCAGATTTAACATCACTTGATTTTGCACCAATGTCTTGCGAGGATGAGGACACAATAAGAGGCTGATCAGAGACGGGGCCACCAATCTCAACATTCTGTGTCTCTGGTTCGAAAGCAGTGTGAACTCCATTTCCAGAAGGAACCACAAATTGAGTGCCCGTGGATTTGCTGAAGTTATTTGAAATCGCTAGTTCTTCCCGCACCTCTTCATTATTTCCAGCAGTTAGAGATTCATGTTGTACTAACAGTGTTCCATTCTCCCGACTTGTAGCTGGATAAAGTGGTTGGTTTGCAGTCGTAGCAGCAGAGTTGTTGATATGTTTTTCAGTAAAAGAATGGTTCTGTAGAGATCCTTCAGAGCTAGCATTTCCACCATCACAATCAACATCTAAATTACCATTTTGGTTATTAGAGGTGATACATCCAGCCATTTCAGCAGCAATTCCGTTGTGACTTTCCTCCAATGTCTCCAAATCATGACCATCTCCAGGAACAGCAAAATGGCAGTCCTCGCCTCTCGTTTGGTGATTTGCACTAGTGACATGACTGTTTAACAACCCACCACGTGCTGGTGTAACCTTTGTTGTATGCTCATGAGAATCCTGCTCCAGACTAAAATGGAACGAATAACTATTAGAGACCAAGTCCACTCAATGTTGACATGGAAAAACAATAATACCTTACAAACCATGCAGTAAAGAAAAAGAAGTAATACCTTAGCAATGAGTAAGCCCAGTTGTTGACCATATCTTCTAAATAAGCCACTTGGGATAAAATACGAAAATATTGATATTTATCTTTCCCAGCTTGAATTTTGGTATTGATTTTCTCAATTAAGACCTCAAGAACCTTCCTTACATCAAGGGAAACTTCTCTAACTGATCTATAAACACCTCTGTAAGCTGATAAACCAACAGCAATCAAGCCTCTGACTAGACCAGATGCTTCTCTGCTTTTAATGCTACCAGAATTACAAGAAACTACAACCTTGTCGTGTAAATTATTAGGACGAATTATACAAGAATTGAAAGGCCAGCCCCTCCAAGGTCCACTTACATCAGTACAGGGACCTTCTTTGAGTTTCGAAGTGACCCAACAAAGTTCAGCAAAATGAGGGTATAAGAGAATTTGATAGCCAAATGTAGATATTGCCAACAACAGGGTTGACTTTCCCTTCAGTGACTTGCTGTTTGATGTTGGTGGAACTTTTGTAAAGGACTCATGTTGGATTTCACTCTTTTTATCGTTGGCTGATCCATCTTTTCTTTGACATACCTTATCTTTACAAACTTCAATTGGTTCATAGGTTCTGTGGCCCTTTTGCCCATCCATATGAACATGAGACCTCTGATGAATCAATTGAACCAGCTGCTCAACTACATTTCTCAATAGCTCTAGTGCAGATAAATTGATCACCATGTCATGGTCAAAACTCCCATCAATCTGCACAGAGAAACGAGGAACTGTCTGCTCCAAAGGAGTTGACTGGCTGTCTTTAGATTGATAACTCTTGAAGAATTCTCTTACTTTGCAAGGAAGTTCTTTATAGGGAACTTCTGAAGTAGCCTGAAATATATGAAAAACAAAATATAAGGATCTGCTAAACAATATAAAATATTATAAATGTCAAGCTAATAGTATCATTTTGCCTGACAATGTCGCTGTGCAAACATTTGTATCTGAAAGTTAAAAGCCATTAGAATTACTTAATATGACTATGACATTGTATTGAAATATTCTAAATTGACAATTAAGAAATAGCAGAGTAATATAAATAAACATTTAACTTTAAAAGGAGCAAAAACCTAGCACCAATTGTATAAAATTTTCAATATTAAAAGCAAGAAAATAATCATACCAGAATCGTCAAGGATGTGGATACACCAATGGATTCCACCTGCTCAATAAATGACATCCAAGCAAATGAAGCCTTTGTGATTGCCTGGCCATTGGCCATCGTGGTTGATTTTTTCTCAGTACTGATCTCACTTTCGTTCTCAACAACTTGGTTTGGTGTGTAACAAGACTTGCCCATCTTTAAACACGAATCAGTCCTTTCAGCAATTTGAAAATGTTTCTCCAGAGCCCATAAATCAATTCTTGGCAAGAATACTACGCATGATTGCCTGCTAGCACATTTCACTGCCACATACAAATTAATTGTGAGTATCAGATCCAAGTGCTATAATTATGAAATATATCAGCACCAGTATTTTTGTATAGACCAACAAATTCAACTCCTCTCACACTTGGCATCTTTCAGTAGATAGAATTAAAAATGCATAATCTGGTAAGCCTAAGGCATGTCGCCAACACCTTATTTGATATCCAGAGCTATTGTTAGTAGTACTTAGTCAACAGTGATACCGAAAGTACAGAAATCAACAAAACTAGAAAAGAGAGACATACTTAATATTTGTGCAATGCCCTGCACCACTTCTCCATGCCCTTCTTGTAAAATAGTTGCCATATCAATCTTCTGTATTACAATATTTCCAATAAAGCAGTGAAGAAGACAAGAAGCAAGATGTCTCTGGCCAGATCGTGGATTTCCAGAAATTAGTATCCGAAATCCTGATTTGTTGGTCGATGCAAATAAACCACTACGCATGCCAAGATGGTTCCTTGTGGAGGATTCGAGCCTCAAGTTGTTATCATTAGCATCATCCACAGTATCAATAGAACCAATAATGCCATCATCCGCAGATAAAATACCAGAACAAGTAAGCTTCATCTTTAACTCATGAACAGTGTTGTATTCGTGAAGAAATTCATCCATGTGCAACCACCAGTGATCAAAAGGCTTTTGCTTTTTGTCCAGAGCAGAAATCATAACGTCCTTTATCACAGTTACAGCTTTCGAAATGGGAAGTGGTAACCATAGACGTTCATCAAGATATAGTGATACAAGAAGAGTGCATAATGGCTGCAATAAACAAGGAATAAGTTGGATGGGAAGAGGGGAGCATACTACATCGTTGGCTGCATTTCCAGCATCTCTGCGGGAGCAAGGCAGCGGGGAAGAGGAAACAGCCTCTAACCAGTCCCTCTCCTCCACTGCAAAGGAGGGAATAGGAATTTGCTTAGAACCAGAATGTTTTTCCTTGGCAGCTAAGGACAAGACTTCTTGCAGAGGGAAATTCCTCTTCAACGCATTAATAGCTGCTTGCGTACAAAGAGCCTGAAGATCAGCACCTGCAAAGCCTGGTGTTTTTCTCGCAATCCATTCAAGCAAGGATCCGGTAATTGGTTTTGGCCACTTTTGGGTGTGAAGAGAGAGAATGGAAGCTCTGTCCTCGATTGATGGTAATGGAAAATAAACTTCCCGATCAAACCTACCAGGACGCCTAAGCGCTGGATCAACAGCTTCAGGACGGTTCGTGGCACCTATGACCACAACTGAGCCCCTAGATTTCAGACCATCCATAAGAGCAAGCAATGTTGACACAACAGAACTATGTGTCTGGTCTTGCTGCCTAGTGCGGAGGGGTGCCAAACCATCTATTTCATCGAAGAATATTATAGAAGGTTGACATTTCTCAGCAACCTGAAACAATAGTCTCAGTTGACGCTCAGCATCACCAACATATTTTCCCAAGCAATCTGCACCTTTCCGGGCAAAATATGCAATCCGTTTATCACCACGGGCACATGCACCTATCAATGCCCGGACAACTAAGGTTTTCCCTGTTCCAGGATGCCCATGCAAAAGAACACCTCTTGGTGGTGTAAGTCCTAAATTATCAAATAGCTCAGGGTATAAAAGAGGCAAAATGACAACTTCTTTCATACACCGGATGACATCTTTGAGTCCAGCAACAGATTCCCAACCCTGAAACGAATTTTCACTGGCAGAGTCTGAACCCCCAATGTACACTGGGGCTATTCTTAGTAAATCACGATGAAGCCTCTTGTTCTCACGTTTCAAAAATTCTTCATCCTCTCCACAGTTTTCCAACCATCTCTCTTCATCTCCAATATCTTTTCTACAAGCTTCGTTGGATCGCTTCCTTATCTCCCACATCATTTTCCTAGCCTTCAACTTCTTTATCCTGGCTAAATATTTATTACCACGAGGTTGGAAGAGATGCCGATGATCTGTGCAGGCTATGAGAAATTTACGATGATCAAAGATGCAACCACTGGCTCTGGCACAAGGCTGCAAAACCCAGATAGAATGTTAATTCTGATCATGGATGTTATAAAAGGTTTTTTTTGTCTTGCTTGTAAGAACAAAATAAAGGGAGTTCAAAATATTTTTGTTATTCTTAACGAGAGGACTCGTAACCAACCAAGTGATAAGTTCTTGGACAACGATCAACACGACAACCAGTGGTTGCCCCTCGCCTCCCACAGCGTGTGCACTTCAATGCCCTTCCTCGGAAAAGTGCAGCCCTCACATTTTTTAAGCATCCAAAGTTCGCAAAATAAACCTGCAAAATTGTCACAACAAATATTTACTTCAACACAAAAGTTGACCAAGCTAAATATGAGTGTGTCAACTACGAGCATCCAAACAATTAAGCTGATAAAATTTAAGAGCAACGAAAAATAGTATGTGTTGGTGAGTTAGCTATGTCTACACATTACTATGGACAATATAAGTATACAGCCTTCATATTTTACTATAAAATCCCAACTTAGAATCTATACTTTCAGGTCCTGAACAAAAGTTACTGACACGTCGACACGTGTAATCTTCAAAATACACGGAAACAAGGATTTATATATTACATCACTGTGAATTATATAGATTGACAATCAAGATTTATGTATTCAAAAATTATCTAAGAACAAGATTAATCAAATATAACAAAAAAATAAATGTAATTCATCTATCTAAAATATTTCAGATTATATATAGGATTTGTTTCTTATATATATAATCATAATAGAAACTTATACAATAAGTTTATGAATTTTTAGAAAATCATTATACTAGTCTCTTTTAAAATTGTCTTAGAACCATAGTACAAGTGTCAGTCATACAAGTGTCGTCCGTCTGTCGGACACACGACACGCCATTTAAGAAATGTGTCCGAAACTTATTCCTTTGCGACAGATGACTAAATTTAAATGGTGCACACAGAACTTAAAACAAAAGAAGTCTATAAAAGTTTAAAGACCTGTAAAAGGGCATAGTTGTTTTATATCCCTTATGTAAGTTGTTATATTCCTAAGGAAAAAGGGGAACATATTTATGCCACAACTATGTATTAGTTATTGGCAGTTTAGAACTTATTCTGTTTCATTAACAATGACCAGAGAAAAACTTCTAATGCCAAACAGATTTTAGAAGGCCTTAAAATATCACTGTGATCAGCAAGTCAGTTTGCAATGTTATTTTCCGAAATTTCCATAAATATTCAGAGCTTCATGATGAAGAACATGTTTCAGAAACTATTAAATTAAAACCGCACCTCTGGACTCCATACAGCACAGTGCAGATGAACCCATATTCTAGCAATACCATGGTAATCATTAATAGGACCCAAGAGACGCCCCAGCCAACCAGGCTCATCATCAAAACCATCCCATATATCATAATTAGTCTCCTCTGAAGATGACGATCCACTATAAGCTTCATTCTCACTTTCACCATTATCATGAGCTAACCTTTTTGGAGGCTTACCATCGGTCCCTCCACCACACAAACCACACCGCCTGCCCTCTTTGATACGCAGGTGACCACGCTTGTCATTTGAAGCATGTTTCAACTCATCGTTCCTCCCACCATTTGCATCCTCCAAGACATTTTCGTTGACATCAACCTCCTCATCAACATTAGCATCTTTCAAGAAATTTCCACCATCATCAACCTCCTTACCAGCTAATCCTTCATCATCTACCTCTTCAGCTGCATTACCTACGTTTTTGATCTCCTTCTCACCCTCTAACTGATAATCCTCTTTATCTTCATGCTCCACCTGTAATGACGATTCAATATCATCGCCACACTCCTTCATTTGCAAATCGTTGGATAAGTTCCTCTCCTCATTCTCTACCATGGGAGGGACACTCCCATCCGAATCAGCCGTCTGATCCTCATCCTCATTTCCTCCCACAGAAGGGGCATTTCCATCCGATTCATCCATCTGATCCTCTCCGGAGGGTTCAGTTTCCGATTCAGAATCACTCTCCTCGTCACTGCTCGACACAAGCACCACCTCCTGACTCTTACTCTCCTCCAAACTCCCATGAGACACATCATCTTCATGCCCTTCATCGTGCTTTGTGGCTTTAATCCTCCCCGGTCTCTTCGACTTAACCACTTTCGGCATCAAACCTTCCAACTCCTCCTTCCTACCAACGTCAGCATCACCCCTTTTTCCTACCACACCCTCAAAAAGCTTCCTTTTCCCACGTGGCGATTCCCCCTCCTCTTTTACCCTAAAACGTACATTCCCAACCCTTGATCTCAACCTGGAACTCCAAGCCCCAGCTGAACCTCTATTTTCCCGCCTTAAACTCGTAGGACTCTCCACACCACGATCAACTCCACCCTTCCCCACAACCCTCCGTCGTTTCTTCGGCGGAGCCGGAGATGCGTCGAGAAGCACCGGGGCACGGCGAACCCGGGAGCTCCGACGAACCCCTGCATCAGGATTCAACCCATCATTATCATCATTCAACTCACCATGGTTTCGAGTGTACTCCTCCTCACATATTGCATCCAACCTCTTGTGCTTCTTACGAAGCCGCAAACCCGATCGAGACGACGAACCCAATGAAGACGGCGATGATCGCATGACCAGAAAGCGGGAGATCACCACACGGAAAAATTAGAAGAAGAAATTATATGAAAAATGCAAAATATTGAAAATGAAAAACGAAAAACGTTTTTGGCTCTCTCGAAAACTAGCAAATGGGCATTCGCCGATTGCCTTCTCCGTCCAATTGGGTGTTCAAAAGTGCTCCGATTCGGAAGAAACCCGTCGCCGTTGCAGCGGTGCCCACAGTTGGCCCAAGGCGGGAGAGAAACCGAAACCCTAGAAATCGAATCAGCGACACATCTTCTTCAACGCGGTTTTGGTCCGATTAAAGCGCGTTTTCCATTTTCCAGTGAAAACTGGGTTTCTGGGATATGGGGTTCCCAGAGTCTCTTCGTTTTTTCAGTGCTTTCTTCTCTGAAATTTGTTTTCTCTGCACAGAGAGACTAGGGCGTGTGAGAGTGAAAAAAGAGAGGGTTTTGGCTCTGATATTTGTATCCCTCTTCACACGCGCGAGAGTGTTCCGTGATTCACACGTGATATTAGGTGTGGGTTGAAGCAACAAGGACCGTTGATTTGAAGAAATTTGAAAGAAATTGTGATACACGCGCCTGATGAAGAGTTAGGATGCGTGTCGATAGTGTATTTTTCACAAATTTAGTTTTAATTTGTTTTTTCTCCACACAATGTTGCCGCCAATATGCAAGTTTGCATGACCCAAATATAAAAGCAAAATTGGGAGGGTATCGGGGTTATGCATGAAATGTTAAGATTTTGAAAGGGCAACGGCTCTTTAAAAATTTAAATATTTGGGTATTGGATACTTTAGTGGGGACAACTATGCATGGTGGTGAGTATTTTCCTATTTTTTCACTTTTTTTACTTATCTTAATTTTTAGGTTTTAGATTATTATTGCCAATTGTAGTAGATCAAATTCAAATTATAAGTTGAGGGTGTTGGGTTTGGTGTGTATTATTGCACCATGGAGGGTGACAAAATTAAAAAGCAAAACATTTCATAAATATGTGTTTATCTTTGGGAAGACTTTAAATTGATAAAAAGGAGGTAGATGACCAGCCCAACAAATTTGAATGACACCTTTGTACTTGCCAAAATAAGCAAAACTTACAATCCTATTCATTGCTACTTTTCTACTTGGTTTTGTGATATATTTGGATACTATGCATATCTTGAAATGTTTTATTTTTCCTATTTATAAACTTTTTTATGGATAATGCATTAAGTTTATTTGTTTGGTTTTACTTGAATTACATATGCATACTTTTAGAATTTTAATGTTTTTAAAAACCTCTAATTTTTATTTTTAAGATATTGTCTAAAGTTAGAGTTACTCCTCATAAATGCGATGTTTTTTCATAATTCGAATATAAGTGTTAAGATATTTTTTCATTAATAATGTTTTTTTTTTTTGCCTCTAAATTTCTTTTGAAATATTAGTTTTTGCTTTTTACTTTTCTAATTAAAATATCGCTTGCGTTTTGAAAGTATTCAAACTTTAGTTCCAAAATCTACATTTTCTTATAAAACCCATGGAAACTAAAATCAATATGTTAAAATGTAAATATACAAAAAGTCAGAGTTTAAAAATTTTAAAATCTACAAAAAAGTTATTAAGTTTATATATATATGTGTGTGTGTGAGAGAGAGAGAATGATGAAGAAAACAGAAAATGAAAGTAATAAAAATGATAAAAATATTTGCAGGTTAATATAAATGTTAAATTGACTGGTTATGGATGTTTGAAGAGTTGTGTAAAGTTTTATTTATACAAGAAGGCAGCAAATAACCTTATAAACCACGTTTTACACCTTATAATAGCTTCTAACATGGATAATATAATGATTGTATATTTACATTGGATTGGCTAACTTTTAATTTCCTTCTACTACATCAACCCATGATCAATTCCTGCAAGTCTCAATTTGAACTTATAACCCACAATTTTGGAAATGACTATTTTTCCATTTTATTGATTTTTAGATTATTTATTTTAAAAAAATTCTAGAATACATTTTTTTCAAAATTTATGAAATACATTTTTCAAAATAGGATAAATTTTTCAGAACAAGATTTTTCGAATAAAATTTTTAGAATGCGTGTAATATATTTTAGAACAAATTTTTCCAAACAAGATTTTTGAAACAAACTTTTCGTAATATACAGTGATAACAACATGATTTCATTATTTCACTCAATTATAAGAATGCTAGTTTAACAATGGAAAGTGGGAAGTAATTGATATTAAATTCATGTTTTTTAAGAACAACTACCATAATTTTTTTTTTTATAAAAAAGAAAAACAGCATAACCTTGTATTTTCAAGAAGCCATTTTTCTTTTAGTTTGATGTTTACGCTTTTAGACATTTTAGACAATATTTTAGTTGAGGTATAGAAGTTGGTTGTCTAATTTCTTTAAATTCTTTTTCATAACCTATTTTTAGTTAAATTAGCCACCGATCCCTAGTTTATATTTGGTTAAATAATGCTTCGAAAACTAATATTCTAATTGCTAAGGCTTCCATCAAGGAATGCTTCAACACTTCACCGTTTGAAATTAAAGGCTTCAACAACTCTTCATTGTGGGTTTCCCGTAATAATTGGTTTTTTAAGTAAGAAAATATATATTTCATTATTTCAAGAAAATTAAAATAGATTACAATTAAATTATTTTTAATTCAAGTTGCATTATTTTTTAAATGTCCTAGATAACATAATTTAAATGTGTTGAATTAATTTTTTAAGATAAATAATTTAAATCTTTCATTAAATAGAAAAGTATTATACTACTAAACCAAATTTAATAATTTAAAAATATAAAAAATTAACTAACGATGTTTTTCTCTAATGTTGGTTGAAATTATTTTTTATTGTTCGAGGAAAAATTCTTCATTGATGTTCACCCAACTTGTTATGTCATCTGTAATTTTTCTAACTATCATTTGAAATTATTTTTTTGTTGACTTTTCAGTTATTTTTGACTAAAAATCTCTCCTAACTAAAATTGGCAAATAAATTCAATCATAATTATCATAGAAATCTTATTTACATCAATTAAAAAGTAATCATAAAGATTTCAAGTAACACCTTGTTACTATTTTGTAATAAGAAATTCTATCTAATAATATTTACACCTAACAAAAATTAATAAAAAAATTGGAAATAATACAACCAGAATCAAACATATAGGTTCAAAGATTCAGTATACTTACTTTCACAACATTGAATTATCCAAAGTTTTCTTAAAGATTTGCTCTAAGAATATGTTTCTTGCACAAAGAAATGATTTTGTACATAAAATATTTTTGTTTCTCAGAAATTGACTTTTCAAAGATTGTATAAAATCTAGAAGAAGAAAAAACAGATATTTATAAAATTTGTGTGCTATTAGTTTCAATTGATTAAAAATTTGACTTAATTTTTTTATTTAACTTAAGTTGAAATCAATAAATTACTTTCAGCTTTTATCCTATTAAAGTTTCACAATCATATAATTTTCTAAAAGACTTTAAAAGTAATTTTCAAAACATTTTAAAACATCTTTAACCTTTACAGAGATTAAACAATTTTATAAGAAAATTACATATATATTCAAACTCTCACACACACTAAGTGAACTAAAGTATTTGATCTTTATATTTTCATTCTAAAGTGAATTCATCAAATATATTTATCAACTTCCGTTACATCAACAAAAAAAATTTCAACGATGTTGAAAGAAAAATAATCCTAATCAAATTTGATTTGAAAAAAAAAAATTCAAAACTTAATAAAAACATGAGGTGAAGTCGACAATGCCTTAACTAAGGTTAAATGATAAACACCCCTATTGAAACTAAGTAAATGTCATCTTAATCAACATTGAGTAAGTGACACCTCGACTAATATCAAACTCGAGTTAAAAAAAATATATAATAATAAAAGTATAAATGTGAGACAAGAATATAAGTGTGAAGTAGTCAAACCTAACATATCTTGCTTATTAAATGACCTTGACCCACCATGCCTTGGTCATGGAGTGACAAACATAATAGACCAAACTTATCCACAAGCCTATTTACATTTTTCTTTCTTATATCGTGTATAAAATATTAAATTAATATAATAAATTACTATAAATTTGAATTGTGTTGTTTAAGTACATAAATATAAAATAAAAAAAATAAATTTTAATTATTAATTATAATTAAGTAATTTATCATTGCATAATATTTAGAAACTATTCATAACCAAATGAACCTTAAAAGAATATATTATTAAAAAATTTGAAATTTAGTTTACAAATATATTTTGCCAAAACAAACCTACATGAAATGAACTAACTCCAAAAACAAATGAGTATATAAATTTCTTAATTTTTAAATAGTTTAAAATTTATAATTTTAATTATCAAGATATTTTAATTATTTAAGTACTTAACAAACTCATCCTCAAAAAACTAAGAAAAAAAAGACCAATACACTTACATCCTCCACCACCTAATACTAATTGTGAGACTTAGGTATCCTTAATAACGAAATTTCTCCAACAAAATCACTTAGTGTCAACAAAAGTCATACATGCATCATGTTCAAATTTTTTAACTATAAATTAAATTTTATTGTTCCATAATATATTTTAGGTTTCAATATATCTTTTATTTGTTAAATATAATAAAATGTTTAATTCTAAAAAGTACACACGTATGAAATAAGAAGTGTAATACAATGTAGAAACATGATAAGATACAAATATATAAGTAAAGTTTTTTACTTTAACTCATAATTCATGGCCCAATCCCAACACATTCCTAAATAAGATTTCTTTTATTGGTTGACCAAATGAATGGATTAAAAGAACTCTAATCCCCAAACCCCCACTTTAGAGCCAAAATAAGTTTGATCCATGACAAAACTTCGCTTAATTCTTAAATATTTTTCAAGATTACATGATTCCTTAAAATATTCTATTTTATAAATTGATCTCTGAATACCTTTACCTTCATTATAAATTGATCTTTAATTGATTTTTACCATTTGCAACATAATTAGAGGGTTAGGACCCAACCCAACTTGTCTGACCAGGGAAACCCAACCCAACTTGGGTTCAGTCTAACTTGACATTATGCGACGTGGTCTGACCTTGGTCGACCTTATTTCATATGGGTACGACTCAACTTGACCTGAAGTAGACCCAAACTTGGACAAACGTGGGCCTAACTCTACTCGTCGGCATGGGTCGACTCAACTCAACCTGACCTAACCTAAGGCGAACCCAACTCGACTCGACCCGACTCCATTGAGCTAGAGGTGAGTACAAACTGACTTGACCCAAGGTGGGCCTGACTCAACTCAATTAAAGATAGGGCTGAAATAACTTGACCCAAGTTGGTGCCTGACTTGACTTGACCTGATGTGGATCCAAGATATGTCTAACTCGATTCGATCCAATGTGGGTTTGAGTATACTTGACGTAACGTGAACCCAATTCAACTCTACTTGATGTGAGCATGACTTGACTTAGACTGATGTGGACCCAACTTGACCAGTTTGATCTGGACCTAACTTGAATTAGCTCGATGTAGATCCTACTTGACTCAACCTAACAAAGACTTGATTTAATTTGGCCTAACATAGGTCTTACTTCAACTCATCATAAAAGCGTCCAATTTGATTCACCCAAGGTGTGCTAACTCAACTAGACTTAGCGTTAGCCCAACTTAACTTGACATGAGATGACTCAACCAAACCTTATGTGAGTTCAATTCAGCTCAGCATGACATGGATCTTATCAACCTTGGCTCAACTTGAACCCAACCTAATCAAAGCCTAACTCGACCAATCTACTTGACTTAAGCTTGACCTAACTTGTCCATCTTGACTTAGGTTTGACTCAAACATACTAATCTCTTCCTAACTCGACCTATCGTAAACACAACCTAACTTGACCTAATACTAACAATCTTAACCTAACCTGACATGCCCGAAACTAGACTCAACTAGGCCTAGACTCAATTAGACTTAACTTGTCCTAACTCATGCTCAATCGACTCTGCACAACTCAAGTTAGACCTAACTTGGACCTGATTTGTCTCAATTTGGCATAAATTCAACCTGACCTAACACATGTTGACCAACTTGAAATGATACCAACCTAACTTAACTTCGATCTCAGTCTAACCTGACTTTGTTCATACTAAATTTAGATTTGGATTAAGTAAATATTTTTCATGTGTATAAAGATTTTTTTTTCTTTATTAAGTAAATAAGTTTTTTACTTTTATTAAAATAGAGAAATAGGTATAGGATTAATTCCCTTGCGTGTAAATACACATAAAGGGATGTTTATTTATAGATGATAAAAATAACAGAAATAGTAACAAAATAACAGAGAACATGGGCTAAGCCCGTTATATTCAACACTCCCCCTCAAGCTGGTGCATATAAATTGTATGTACCAAGCTTGTTACAAATATAATCAATCCTGGGACCCCTTCAAGATTTGGTGAAAATGTCTACCAATTGATCATTCGAATTAACAAACTCGGTCTTCATGTCTCCAGATGTAATTTTTTCTCGAACAAAATGACAATCAACTTCAATATGTTTAGTCCTCTCGTGAAAGACGGGATTTGAGCTAATATGAAGAGCAGCCTGATTATCACATATGAGTGTCATTTGAGTGACCTCTCCAAATTGCAATTCTTTTAGTAACTGTTT